>Ga0209395_1000963_pt1 | contig 41435 bp, 36 predicted proteins | sample GOMGulsemesocosm_3_FD_184635 | JGI IMG/M metagenome (GOLD analysis project Ga0209395, IMG submission 184635) | Methane-oxidizing microbial communities from mesocosms in the Gulf of Mexico - GOM9D Gulf of Mexico (SPAdes) (version 2) | ecosystem: Environmental > Aquatic > Marine > Cold seeps... | reverse complement strand
GTAATTTTTAGGTGTTAAATCTATCTGTTCTTTTAAATAATGAATAAGATGAGGTTGGTCACTAAAACCAAATCGATAAGCAATATCGCCCCAATTTATCTCACTTTGTTCTCGTTGATACAAAAATTCTAATATTTCCTCAAGTTTATTCATTGCCTGACATTGCTTGAGTGTTAATCCAGTTACTCTTAAAAAACTACGTTCTATGGTGCGCTGTGAACAAAATAGTGCTTTTCCTATTTCATTAAGCGCTTTACTTTCAATTAATGGTAGGATTTTTCGGGTAATTTCGCTGTGCCTATCTTCATGGTTACACAAAAATAGCGGCATCAACAATTTATCTAACAATTCGCAGCATTTGTCAGGAGCAACTTTCGCCATAGCCAGTAAATCACTTTCGCCGATTTTCACGTCCCCTTTAATATCTTCAAAGCTAATTTCAGCAATGGTATCTAACAATGGGGTAGGGAAATTTAAACCTTTTAAAGAATATAGCGCCCCAACATGAAATTTAATGCCTATACAAGCCAGAGGTTTAGAATGATCTAATTGTAACGTTTTACAGTATGGGGAAAGTAAATGGCTACCATTGCCCTGTGATATTTCATTACCTCTACTGTAATGATACGTTTGTTTTTTTGGAGCAATAATAAAATGCGCAGAAGGGTCAGGGTTTAACTTTGGATAGTTATCTCCCTCGGCGTCTTCTTTTTTTTCAAGAAACCAATAACACGCTACATATTTAGAAACCTCGCGAAGTTTCGGGGCGATCAACCATTGTATCATGTCAAAATCCTAGTTTTTTATATGCCCATCACAGCTCAATGCTAACGCTATTTTAGGTAAATATTAACGTTAATTTGAATAAGTGTGATTAAATTCAAATTGCACTATACGGTTGACGGATAATAATCCGGCACGACCAATAGCTTTTTGAGCAGCGATATTATGACTTTCCGTAGAGCAAATTACGTTTAAACCTTTTTGGGATGCTATATTTATTAAATGGCTTAACACCTTTGTAGCAAGGCCTCGCCCACGCTCAGACTGAGAAACTATCACACCTAAATCGGCATATGTTGTTTGGTATTCATCAAATAAGCGACATTCACCTGCTGCTAGCAATTGTCCTTTATTCCAATATCCTAACAGTTCCTTACGCGTAATTAAATTATCGTAGTAACCAGTTACCCACTCTTGTGGCGCACCAATGTTGGTAACGGCAAACAGAACGAAATCAGATAATTGCTCTCTTGTTGCAAGTTGCATTGTTAGATATTCATTGTGTTGATTAACTTGCTGCCCAGCTGATTGATACATCAATGCATTCACAGTAAAGGTAGAAGAATTATCTAAACATAAAGACATATAGTGAGGCTCTGCTGTACTAACAAATGCTCCTTTCACGCTCCCTATAACCGAGCTATTTTGCTGCGCAATTAACATGAACAGCGCTTGGGCATGTACCTGACAATTTGGCTCTAGATAAAATTGCAGCATATAACTTTCTTCATTTATGCAGCAAAATCCTACCAATTTATTTTCCAGGTAAAAGCCCCAATGCTTAGCCATTGGCACAAACCCAAAGTGCCACATACCATCAAGCGGCGCTGTAGTTTGTTCAAAATAAGCTTTTTTGAGTTCACTCAATTCACTTATTGATTCCATACTTTCAATTTTTATCATTCTTTACAACCCATAATAAATTAATGACTAAACAGACCCAATTCTTACAAAATTGAGTCACTACATTTCGATATTTAGTATTTTAGAAATTAAAAAGTTATAAATATTGTAGAAAAGCGACAAAGATATTTTATGCCTAGTGATAATATCTACTGTTAAATGTTTTATTAAATCGTTAAGTTAAAGAATGGTCATTAATTCTATCTATTGTAGTTCGTTCGCTATAGTTATCAGTGTTTGTTCTAATGCTAGAAAGTGTTCATCCATTTTTCCTTCAAGTGACAATCCAGCTTCCTCTATCAAACTACCTATTTTTTCAATTTCGATCGAATGCTCCATTATCTCTAATTCATGACTAGCATTCACAGACTGTAAAGATGCGCTCAATTTCTCTAAAGATTCTAACCTCATTACTGCAGGGGAAACCTTGTCTAAAGCTTCTTCCATTTTTACAGCTGCGTGTTCCAGCTTCACAGATTTATGTTCCAGTTGCTTGGCAAGTTCTTCCAGTTTACGACTTTTCTTGTTTAGTCCTTGCTCTACCAGTTCCACCCGCTTTTCGACAAGTCTCAAACGCTCTTTTTGGTTTGTATTTAAGTCTGCCCACGTAAATTTTTTACCATTTACGGAGTAAGTTGTCGCGTTTCGATCAAGTGACCGCACAATTTTTATTGTGCCATTGTCACTTTCACTATTGAAGGTTAGTTCTGATGCATAACTTGTTAATAAAACGCTTGAGCTAATTAACGCACAGCCCATTGCTATTATTGTTGACCATTTCTTTACCGAATGAGATCTAGATTTCATTGTTATTACCTTCTGTATTTTTTAAGCATTAATATCTATTAATACTAAGGTAGAGATTGGTCGAGAAATAGTTTGTTTATTTTGTGAATATTATCAAAATAATGTTTAAACAGTGTATTTCTACAGTTCGACTCGCTGATAGTTAGCTCTTAACAAGCTTTAACTAGAAGTTAGTGCGGATTATGTCGCTGTAGCTACTGGCAAGTTTAGTAGTCGCTATTTTTTCGTCAGTTACTGAAAAACGATTTAACGGAGTTAAGCGGGTATTTATGGTGCTTATACCCAGTTTTTTACTGTATTTTAATAATGTTTTGCTGTCTTTTGCTGATACGCAATAAATATTTTCGTCATCTAATTGCATCGTTAATGCTCTACGCGCAATAGGATAAGTACATTGGAGATCATCCGAAACCAAACCGCCATTAAGATATAATGCCATGTTTTGGTCAATAAGCATTTGCCCTTTCGGGCTGCCCAATGCAAATGCCCAACGTTGATCATGACGTTGACTTTTTTGATCCTTTAGACCCTGCTTATGTAATTGCCATCGCTTATCTTGATATAGACTATAGCCTATTTCATCACTTGCTAACCAACCAACAGCATAGGTAGGAAAGTCCGGACTTATCAAGGTAAGCACATTAAGCAACTGGCTATCAAATACGATAATGCCACTGTCGGTATTAGCCAGTAAATAACGATTATCAAACGACCATTGCAAGCTATAAAAGGTTCTCCCCTTATCTGGTGGCTCTATGGAACGTAAGCTGTTATCGGCTAAATTGGCTATCCATACTTTGCTATAACCAGTACGTTTAGAGATGAATGCGAGTTGCGAATTGTCTCTACTTAATTGCGGTAAGTAATCCATTACCGAGGAATTATAATTCAGATTAATTTTATCATTTATTTCAATATCTCGGTTACTCATGTACGAAGTAAATAAATAGTCTTTACCATTATCTATAATGCCAACTTCTCTGATCCTATTGCTATCAACAACCAGTTGCTCTGCTTTTCGTTGATCAAAATAACTCATTAAAAGGCCGTAAGAAGGATGACGTGTCGGATGAACTAGTCCATCCGTTTGATGGTTCCATACTGCAGAGGTAATGGCATAATCAAAGGCCAGTAATGGTTTGAAGGTGTTATTTTCGACATCCAATGTGTATGCCGTAGTTTTACCCGGCTTTTGATCGCTTAATAGTAATATTTTTCCACTTTTTTCATGTCGCTGTAATAAATGATTACCTTTGCCCAAAGCGATGGGTTGAGACAAACGCCTTTTACTGTTCTTTTCAAGATCTAGTTCATAAGCATAGTAAGGCGAAAAAGGTGTTTCTCGCTCAACAAAATATAGTTTCTGCTGGGTTTGGTCATAGGTTAGCGTTGTAAAAGTATCACCCGAGCACTGATATAGAACTTCTGGACGTTGTGCTACTCCTCCAGTTAATGCAACACGATGAAACTGACACAATGCCCCCTGACGAAATAAATATATGATTTCGTTATCATCTTTCGACCAGTGAGCATTGAACGCATCGCCACCTAACATGCTTATGCGATAAGGATTTTGTTTAACTGGGTCGACAACATAAATGACCACACCATCATCGGTGAACGTTGAATAAGCCAGTAATTTAGCATTATGTGATAGGTCTGCATCAAACTGTTTCTCAGCAAGTCGGGTGATCGGAAAAATGTTTGGTTTTGCCAATAAAGCTTCACTGTCGCTAGTTTGATATTGAAAAATACCCACTAGAAAAGCCACCAGCAGCAAAACAATTAACCAGATAAAATTGCGTGGTTTGTGAGGCATAGATGACGGTTCTACTTGAACAACTGGCAAATCTTCCATCACATTTTCACTAGTGACCGGAACTTGCGTATTGGTTATAGGCCTTACTTGCGCAATAAAACGATAACCAATTTTGGGTACTGTCGTGATGTATGCCTTGATTTTAGCTTCATCATGCAAAGCTTTACGTAGTTTCAAAATAACGCGGTTAATAGCACCATCGGTGACTATCTGACCACTCCAGACAGACTCTAACAGCATATCTCGGCTAATATCTTGTTGTGGATTTCGACAAAAATAAGCGAGTACTGCTGCCGTTTTAGGCTCTAAAAGTAAAGTTCGATTATTATTAGATAAAGTTTTATTATCTTCATTAAAGTCAAAACAATCAATTTTCCAACGCATTCAGTGGCTTACCAAGTTATCAACATCCAACCATAGGCTATGGTCTTAAATAGTCATAAAAAATCATCTATGCAGCACGAACAAATACCAGTGATTTGCGAAAATCATTTTTCATTTTTCACTTAGAGAACTAACCGATGAAAACTTATTGTCGGCAACTACTAAAGTTAGCCCTATTTTTACCATTATTCGCTATAGCTCAACAAGCAAATGCACAACAAAAAGTATTAATAATTATTTCTTCTCACCATTATGGATATTTTCTACCCGAGGTAATTACACCTTATCGCTTGCTCAAACAAGCCAATATTTCAATAGACATAGCAAGCCCTTATGGGGGCATCGGTCGTGGCTCTGGAGAAAAGTCGTTAAGCGAAATTGATAGAGCTTATCGTTCACAACTAGAGCAGCAGTTAGCACGTCCTTTGGCATTAAAAGATGTAAATACAAAGATTTATGATGCCGTTTATATTGCTGGCGGCGCAGGACCTATGATGGACCTTTATAGACATCCGCAAATTCAACGGATTGTTAGCACTATGTATATGGAGAATAAGGTGATATCAGCTGACTGTCACGGACCAGCTGCATTAGCGGCAGTTACCTTACCTAATGGGGAGTTCATGATCAAAAATAAGCGTATGACAGCAAAATCTAACGCCGAAGAAGGTAGCTGGGCCAGAAGCAATTACCCCTTTTTACTGGAGGATCGCCTCAAAGAAAATCAGGCCTTATTCAGTGCAGCAAAACCTAGGGAGGCCTGGGTAGTACAAGATGGAAATTTACTTACCGGGCAAAACCCAGCATCAGCAGCGCCTATGACCAAAAAACTTATTACTATGTTAAACGATATAAAAAATATTAAGGCTAACTAAACCCTAATATTTAGATACTTAATAAAACTTCTAAAGGAAATTACGATGAAAAATTTATTACTGCTGTTTTGCTGTTTAATTTTTACCAATAGCGCTTTCGCTAATGATAGAAATGACATTGTTACAACCCTAGAAAATTTTTACATTGGCGATAAAACCGGGTCTAAGATTCATAAAGAAAAATCATTACATCCAACAGGTGCTTATCGTTACGTTAATAAAAAGGGCGAATTTGTTCAGCATACTTTTGTAATTAAACAAGGTGGTGCTGATACCTCCTATGAACATGAGCTACTGAGCATTGATATATTCGGTCGGGTTGCGTCTGCCAAGCTACGCTTGGAAAATAAAAAAACTGGAAAAGTCGAATATAAAATAATGTTACTTAATAAAATACAAACACAGTGGCGCATTACGACTATCTCCTGGGGCTTTGAAATGATCCAGTAGTTACTTAATTTTAACCGTTAAAAACAATAAAGTGAGATAATCATGAATAGAATCAAATTTACATTTTTAGTACCTGTAGTACTTTTATTAGCAAGTACATCATCACTTGCTAACAATGATGTTGCAGAAATCACTTCGGTGATCCAAAAATACTTCGATGGCACATCAAAAGGTCAACCAGAGTTAGTGAAACAAGCATTTGCAAAGAGTTTAGAGCTGCAATATGTTGATAAAAAAGGTCAGCTGGCACGTTGGCTCGGCACTGAATATATAGCGAATATTAAGCCGGGTAAAATAAAAAGTCGCAGGGGTAAAATAATTTCTATCGATATAACCGGCAATGCTGCGGTAGTGAAAGCAACAGTAACCACAACTACAACTCTGTTTACCGATTATCTATTATTATTAAAAGTGGATTCTGGTTGGCAAGTTACAAACAAAATATTTACTAAGCAAAAGCGTTAATTGGTGCATATGAAATAATACATATTCTTTAGGTTGCATCTGAGTATAGGTGCAACACTGCCACTTTGTCTTGCCTGCTATTCTGGAGCAGTAGGCGTAAAAGTAAATGGAATCATTTAAACATTTGTTTGGTATTAGCCGAAACTGGCACTTAAACTTCCCATCCCGTAAAATAGCATAAACTCCCGAGCCATATTTTTTAATGAAACTTAATTTACAAAAAGCAACGTTAATTAAACGTTATAAACGCTTCCTTGCTGATATTATCTTAGAGGATGGTACAGAAACCACAATCCATGTGGCAAACACGGGAGCAATGACCGGTTGTGCCACTGAAAACGATACCGTTTGGTATAGCACCTCTGATAATACAAAACGTAAATACCCATTTAGCTGGGAGTTAACACAAACCCAGAAAAATCATTTTATCTGTGTGAATACTATTCGTGCGAATCAATTAGTAGAGCAAGCAATATTAAATGGCACAATTACTGAGCTACAAGGTTTCGATGAATTAAAAAGAGAAGTAAAGTATGGTGAAGAAAATAGTCGTATTGATATATTATTAAACACTTCTCTAAAAATAAACGCGCAACAAACAAGTTACTCAAAAACTTATATTGAAGTAAAAAGCGTAACATTACTTGAAGGTCAGCAAGGCTATTTTCCTGACTCCGTTACAACTCGTGGGCAAAAGCATTTACGAGAATTATTGAATATTGCAGAAAATGGCGACAGGGCGGTATTATTATTTGCCGTTTTACATACCGGCATTAACAGTGTAAAAGTAGCCAAACACATTGATGAAAAATATGCAGAATTATTACAAGAGGCAATAAACGCAGGTGTTGAAGTGTTAATTTATAAGGCTGAAGTTAGCGCTGAAGGTATATATTTATCTAAACGAATACCTTTTACACAATAAAGCTATTTTTTATCCTGCATCCTTATTATGCCCCTATACTACTGATGTGCTTCTAGATTTAGTCAATCTTGAATAATTATTACAACCAAGTGTGGGTCGAAAACTTTTACAACAAGATCAATGGGTTAAATTGAACTCACTGAGTATTTAAGAAAGGGATACATAACTAAAAACGACGAATACGACAATTAATGCAAAAAAAACAATTAAATTCATTGACGCAGCCTAGCAAAAATTGTTAAAAAGCCTGCTTAAATATTAATGTGAGAAAGAGCAGGTATAAACAATTTACAGTTCGATCAACCACTTTGTATATTTTTGATTTAATTGAAAAATAAATATTTCTTTGGTTAATTAAAGTGAAAGCCTTGAATTTTGATTAAAGCAACGCAATATAGTCTGGGTATTTCAGGTCTATTTATTATTGGCAATTGCAACCACGGGTGTAGCTTTTAATGAGAGAGCAACAACTTCGCCACCACGTAGGTGGATGTAGCATTTAGGAGAATAAGCATGCCAGCCAAAAAAGCACTAGGTATTTTAGCATTAGCGGGCGTTAAGCCATACGTTGAAAAAGCCAACGAAGAGTACATGAACGCTGATCAATTAGAGCATTTCAAGAAGATTCTTGATGCTTGGCGAGCTCAACTTCGCGAAGAAGTTGACCGCACAGTTACACATATGCAAGACGAAGCAGCAAACTTCCCAGATCCGGTTGACCGTGCTGCTCAAGAAGAAGAGTTCAGTTTAGAGCTACGAACACGTGACCGTGAACGTAAACTCATAAAGAAAATTGAAAAAACATTACAATTGATTGAAGATGATGATTTTGGCTTCTGTAAATCATGTGGTATTGAAATTGGTATTCGTCGTTTAGAAGCGCGTCCAACTGCTGATTTATGTATTGAATGTAAAACACTTGCTGAAATTAAAGAACGACAATTAGCAGGCTAGTTTTCTGAATAAATTAAATTATTTGTAAAGTGTTCATTTGATGAACCTCGCAAAAATTAATATTGTACGGCCATTGAGTTTGAGTGATAAAAACACTCAATATCGTGGCCGTTTTGCCCCCTCGCCTTCAGGTTTCCTTCATTTCGGTTCTTTAATTGCAGCTTTAGCCAGTTATTTGCATGCCAAAAGCCAGCAAGGATTATGGCTAGTTAGAATTGAAGACATTGATCCGCCACGTGAAAAATCAGGAGCAAGTTCAGCTATTTTAACCACTCTTGAATCTTTTGGCCTTCACTGGGATGAAAGTGTTTTATTTCAAAGTCAACAAAGTGATTTATATCAAGACGTTCTACAGCAGTTGGCGCATAAAAACCTGACGTATCATTGCCAATGTACTCGAGCTCAGATCAAAGAGAACGGTGGTCTTTATCAAGGGCAATGTCGCGATAAAAGACTACTAGCCAAGAATAACGCTACTCGTTTATGTAATCATCAAGCGGTTTACCACTATCATGATTTAATTCAAGGAAAGTATAGCTGTCAGCAAGATCTCGCCCAAGAAGATTTTATTTTAGTCAGAAAAGATGGCTTATTCGCTTATCAACTGGCGGTGGTGGTTGACGATATCTATCAAAATATAAATCATGTTATTCGTGGTTGTGATTTACTTGAACCCACAGCACGGCAACTTAGCTTTTATCAACAATTAGGCTATCAAGCTCCTATGTTTGGCCATGTGCCATTAGCCATTACTGAGCAAGGTTATAAACTTAGTAAGCAAAATAAAGCCCCGGCTATTGATGACAAAAATCCAGCCCCCGCTTTAATCGCAGCACTTAATTTTTTAGGACAAAACGCTCCCAATGAGCTTCTAACTTATTCCGCCCAACAAATAATCCAATGGGCAGTTGAGCATTGGTCGACAGAGCATATCCCTAAAAAACAACAAATAATCTTCAAATAGTCAATAAGGCTAAGATATTTGCTGATTTTTCAAACGTTTTATATTCTCTTTTATCCCCCTGTGTTATATCATTGCCCCCCAATAAAACCGTGAATTTTAGCGCGAAAAGATGTTTTCGCCTTCCCACATTATTCAATCAAGGCCAGCATTATCAAAAGCGTGATCAACTTGTGTAAAAGAGTATTAGGTAAAGCCTCTAAAAAATCGGCTAAAAGCTCAACTAAAAATCAGCCAACCTCTGGCTCAACCGTTTTAACACGCGACCAGCATAATGTTTCTCGCAAAAAAATGAGTAACAACGCCTTAAAAGTTCTGTATCGCTTAAATAGTGGCGGATATGACGCCTATTTAGTTGGCGGTGGTGTTCGTGACTTATTGCTTGGTTTAGCTCCAAAAGACTTCGATATAGCGACCAATGCGACACCGGAGCAAATTAAAGAACTCTTTCGTAACTGTCGCTTAATTGGTCGCCGTTTTCGTTTAGCTCATATTGTTTTTGGTCGTGAAATTATTGAAGTAGCTACTTTCCGTGGGCATCACGAAAATGCCCCCAAAAAAGATCAAAGCTGCCAGAAAACGTCAAAGCAAAGCGAACATGGTATGTTATTGCGCGACAATATTTATGGCTCAATTGAAGAAGACGCTGAACGTCGTGATTTCACTATTAATGCCCTTTATTACAGTGCAAAAGATTTTAAAGTGCACGACTTTGCAAATGGCGTGAGCGATATCAACGCAAAATTAATTCGTTTAATTGGTGATCCAGAAACGCGTTATCGTGAAGATCCTGTTCGTATGTTGCGTGCAATTCGATTTGCCACCAAACTAGACATGACAATTAGCCCTGAAACAGAAGCACCAATTGCTGAATTAGCCCCTTTAATGGCCAATATTCCCGCCGCAAGAATGTTTGAAGAGTTTCTCAAGTTATTTATTTCTGGTAAAGCACAACTTACCTTTGCTCAATTAATAAAGTATGACTTGTTTCGCTATTTTTTTCCTGCCACAGACCAAATGTTGAAGGAAGGGACTCATCCTCATATTGAGCGTTTTATTACTCAAGCACTAGAGAACACCGATTCTCGAATTAATAACGAACAACGCGTTACTCCTGCATTTTTATTTGCCGCTATGCTTTGGTACCCATTGCAAAGCCATGTTGAACGTTTACGTGATGCTCAGCCACATATGTCGCCACAAGATATATTTTTTGCTGCATTGGCCGAAATAATGTCAGAGCAACAACGCAGTATCTCTATTCCAAAGCGTTTTCAAGCTGTAATGAAAGATATATGGATCCTTCAAGACAAACTTGGTCGTCGAGATGGAAAACGTGCTTATAAAGCCTTAGAACATCAAAAGTTTCGCGCAGGTTATGACTTTTTATTGTTAAGAGCTCAGATTGAGACAACACCTCAAAATACGTCACTAGAAGAATTATCAAAATGGTGGACTGACTTTCAAATTAACGACAGCAATACTCAAGAATTAATGATCAAGAGCATTGCTCAGTCACGTTCGACCAGTCGTAGGAGTCCTAGAAAACGCAGAAATATCCGCGACAGTAAACCAAGCGATAACGCTTAATGGCGATAGTATATATTGGATTAGGCAGCAATTTGTCTGATCCTCTTCAACAAATAAAGCTCGCTGTTGAGGCAATTTCAACTATTAAGAGCAGCAAGCTAAATAAGGTTTCTTCACTCTATTTCAGCCGCCCTATGGGGCCACAAGACCAACCTGACTATATGAATGCGGTAGTCGAAATAACGACCTTACTTAGCCCATTAGCTTTTTTAGACGAATTGCAAGCCATTGAAAATAACGCTGGCCGTGTCCGTAAAGAGAATCGATGGGGAGCGCGCATTCTCGATCTAGATATCATTTTGTTCGACGATGAAATAATTAACAATGAACGTTTAACAGTACCGCACTACGGTTTAGAGCTTCGAGAATTCGTCTTGTTACCTCTAGCCGAAATATCACCTGAACTAACCCTCCCTAATGGAAAAAGCGTACTCGCATTAAGCCAGAATATTGAGATAAATGGTTTGAAAATTCATAGCAAGTTGCGATAATTTAGCAATTATGCGAAGGTACGCGCACTGAGTATTTACTCAAACCTTAAAAATTTTGGACTTAATATGCCTAAGATAACCACATCAACCTTGTTAAAAATGAAACAACAAGGTGAAAAAATTTCAACGATCACTGCTTACGATGCAAGTTTCGCAAAACTATTCGACCAAGCAGGCATTCATGCTATTTTAATTGGCGACTCATTAGGCATGGTTTTACAAGGTCAAGACGATACTTTACCCGTTGATATTGAGCATATGGCTTATCATACCCAGTCGGTAAAACGTGGGGTTACAGACACTTTGATCATCAGTGATATGCCTTTCATGACTTATGCCACCAAAGAGCAAGCATTTATTAATGCCGCCAAACTTATGCAAGCAGGCGCAAGCATGGTTAAAATGGAAGGTGGTGAATGGTTGGCAGACACTATCAAAGGTTTAGTTGAACGTGGAATTCCAGTATGTGCCCACTTAGGATTAACACCACAATCGGTTAATGTCTTTGGTGGTTTTAAAGTACAAGGTAGAGAGCAAAGCCAAGCAGACAAAATGATCGCCGACGCAATATTATTAGAAGCTGCTGGTGCCCAATTATTGGTACTAGAATGTATTCCTTGTGATTTAGGTAAAGCTATTTCTGAAGCAGTAACAATACCCACTATTGGTATTGGCGCAGGTAAGGATACTGACGGACAAATATTAGTGATGCATGATGCTTTAGGTATATCCTGTAGCTATATGCCTAAGTTTTCACGTAACTTCTTAATTGATACTGGTGATATTAAGAAGGCCATTGAGTTATACATTAGTGAAGTTTCTATAGGGAACTTCCCCGGCGACGATCATATTTTTGTTAAATAATTTTAGAATCTACTATGAAAATAATAAGTGAAATTAGCGAGTTACGTCTACAAATAACGACATGGCGTCGACAAGGTTTGAAAATTGCGTTCGTCCCCACCATGGGAAATTTACACGCGGGGCATATTTCTTTAATAACAGAAGCTCATCGCCATGCTGATAAAGTTGTCGCTAGTATATTTGTAAATCCAATGCAATTTGGCGTCAATGAAGATATTGATAATTACCCACGTACGATGGAAAATGACCAGCAAAAACTTATTGCTGCCAATACCGATTTACTCTTCACTCCCACACCCGCCATTATTTATCCAAAAGGATTAGACAAGCAAAGTTATGTTGAAGTACCCAATGTTTCGGATGGCTATTGTGGCGAAAGCCGCCCAGGACATTTTCGCGGTGTTTCTACGGTTGTGTGCAAACTATTTAATCTAGTTCAGCCTGATGTTGCTTGTTTTGGTTTAAAAGACTATCAACAAGTACAAGTGATACAAACTATGGTTGAAGATCTTTCAATGCCCATTGAAATTATTCCCGTCGCTACTACTCGTGAAAATAGTGGTTTAGCGCTGAGTTCACGAAATGGTTATTTAACTGAAGAAGAGCTTAAAATAGCACCGGCTCTTGCACAAAATATTCAATGGTTAGCTCAAGAAATAAAGTCTAATAACGACTTTATTGGTTTAGCCAAACAAGCTGCGAATTTTATCAATAATGCAGGCATGAAAACTGACTACATACATATTTGTCATGCACGTACTTTACAACCCGCGAGCGAAGACGACAAAGAACTGGTGATCTTAGCGGCAGCACATTGCGGTAAGGCAAGGTTAATTGATAATCAGCAAGTGTCTCTTTAATTTTTCAGCACCTTCAATTCTCGTTGACTAAAAATCAAAAAAGCCGAAAGTTATTAATAACCTTCGGCTTTTTTATCTTTAAACAAATCGTTCAATATGAAACGTTTATACGTACTTACTCGTATGAACGCTCTAACCATTGAATTTGAGATTTTAAGTCTAGAATTTCTTTTTGTGCTTCGATCAATTCTTGTTGAACTACTGATAAATCAGCATGATTTTGTTCTGATGTTTCTACAGGAGTTTTTCTCATGTCATATTCCATAATTATTACCACCACAAAATGTAATCGTAACTGAATTATTACACGGTAACTTTCATAAATAAAATAACTTTTATAGAGCGAAATGAAACTTTATAGAACTAAATTTAATTAAAAAATTTAAAACCATTAAATAACAAATGGATAGCTTTTTCATTTATTGATTAAAATATTGCAAAACGAAAGAAAATACTTACAAAACGAAACAAAGCCTAAAATATTTCAGCATTAATTACACAGTTGAATTAACTAAAGAAAGCAGTTTTGGTAAAAAAGTTTCACTTTCCTGTGCCAATTCCAGTTGCTCTACAAGAACATCTTTGAGAATTTCATTAGAGGTAAGGGGATTTGCCAACACGACACGAAAAACAATAGTTTTCCGCCCTTGGTATCGTTGTACTTCAATACGAGTACGTGAAACAAATGACTTACCATTTTCACGTTGGCGTTTTTGAACAAACTTAGTCAACTTATCAAGCAAATGATTAATCTTATCTTTCTGTTCAGCTGAACTATTATCTAATAAAACCTGAACAGCTTGCGGATTATAGCGATAGGTTAATAAGCACAACTCGGGTTCTGTGATTAACTCGAAGTCAGCGTGCTGATCAATAATTTTTGCAAAGTATTTAGCTTTTTCAATACCTTGGTTTATTAGCATTTCATAACCTGGTCGACTAATAATATGCAAACTTGCATACACCAACATCGCCATCCCGGGTCTTGAGCCTTCAAGGGTGTGCGAGCCTAAATCTTTAGAGCCCTTACGTAAAATATACTCTGCATGATGCTCAATAGAGGCTACTGAAGCAGGATTTTTAAAAACAACTAAACCTGCTCCCATTGGCACATACATTTGCTTATGCGCATCAATAGTTACCGAGTCAGCACGTTCAATACCTTTTAAAAGCGAGCGATATTTATTAGACAATAAAGTTGCGCCGCCCCAAGCAGCATCAACATGGAAGTGAGTTTGAAACTCTTGAGCTATATCGGCCATTTTATCTAATGGGTCGATATTACCCGTTTCTGTTGTGCCAGCAACACCAACAATACTTAATATTTGAATATTCTGCTGTTTTAATTCAAGACATTTTTCACGTAACTTTTGACAATCTATACGGTTGTATTCATCAGTTGGAATCGAAATAACGCTTTCTTGACCAATTCCCAAAATATCCGCTGATTTTTTCAGTGAATAATGACCACGATCAGACACTAAAATGACTAAACCATCATATTGATAATGTTTTAATGCCTTAAACAAGCCTTCTCGAGCTATACCTTTAAATTTGCCATCAGCTTTTAGCAAATTGTTTCGAGCCACCCAAAAAGCCGTTAAATTGGCCACAGTGCCACCTGAACAAAAAGCACCTAAAGAATGGTTTGCGCTATGCATCCATTGATCATAGAAGTTATCACTGTCTTGATAAACCAAACGGTGCATCATACCTAAAACTTGGCGTTCAAGCGGAGTGAATGCTTTAGATGTTTCAATTTTTACCAAGTTTTGATTTAAGCCAACCATCAATTTTGAAAGCGGTAAAATAAAATAAGGTAGAGCCGATGTCATATGGCCTATAAAACTTGGACTAGAGGTATGCACCGACTGGGCAACGACTTTAGTTAAAATATGATGAGTATGATCAGAAACAAAAGTAGGTGTTTCAGGTATAGCAGAACAAGCGAAGTCTTTTTCGATTTCGCTTAAAGCTTGCTCATTTGCAGCAATATGATTACCTAGAAAACCAGCAAGGTTTTCTGAAATTTCTTTTTCGATTAGCCCAAGTGTTGAGTCTGGAGCTTCTGGAATTGTAAAAATACGATGTAAAGACTCTTGAGTCGCTTGTGCTGTGCGCTTATTCGTCGCCATACCTTGCCGTTGTAACCATAGTGGAAAGTAAACATAAAGCGGCACTTTAATAAAAAATGACTAAAATGTCTTGTATTTTATTCCTGTTCGCAGAGAAATAATTAGTAATGATACCATTTACACAACGGTTGCTGCATAAACCAATGCTAATTCAACTAAAGCTAAAGTACTTAGTGCCATCATTAATACGTTCTTCTTAATTAGGTTGTTCATGATCATTATCCTTTTCGATTAAAATTATTACTCAATGATCAAAAGGTATTCAAAAACTAGGCCACTAAATGCAACGCATTAATTATTAACACTTAAATCTTAATATATAGAATATCGCTTTTAAGGCGATTTAAATAAGTTGGTAAATTTCACTAATTATATGTGAAATTTACTCATAAATTATCAACAAATAAATCTATAGCCAAACCACTAGAATATGTATCTTTAAGTGGCTTGGGTCTAAATGAAAGGTAAGTATTCGCGGTTGAGTAATAACTGCCAACAAGGTTGGCCACTCGCACGATACTTGGCTTCAAATGGTGTTAATGGCTCAGCGTTAATAACTTCACTAATATCACCTAACACTCCAGCAACGTCCGCAGCAAATTGAAACTCTTCTAGATACAACCGCCAATTACTGCGTAAAATTATTTGTTCACCAATATTAATAATTTGCGGAAATACGGCACTGCCATGCCAACGTCGTTGTATATGTTTCGATTTAGGCCATGGGTTTGGATATAAGATATAGTGCTTTTTCACTGGCCAATTTGCTTGATCAACTAAACGATAAAAATCATTCAAATCAGCTCTGATGAGATGATAATTTTCAATTTTACTACCATCATCATGTAAAAGTTCGTCAACATTACGATTAATACGATGAGCCGACTTATCAACACCAATCACTAAAGCCTGTGGATTTTGTTTAGCTAAGATACGGGTACTTTGCCCAACGCCACAACAAGAGTCTAAAATCACCTCACCTTGATGGGCATTAACAAGTTTATTCATCGCAGCAAAAGCTTGCTCGGTGTGTGGCTGAAACGGCTTTTGCGAACGATGGGTTAAGTGTTTTTCAACAATCTCTTCAAGCTTTTCATGGATACCAGGCTGATTTGTAGTAATAACTTTTGAATCACCAATGACATCACTATTATCTTTATCTATATTTGAGTTCATTAACTACGTAGTCCTATTCCTTTTGTGATCAAGGTCATCGCTATTGCATATAAGGTAATAATAAATACTCCTAATACAGAGAATGATAACGTTAAACTCACATCACTAATGCCTAAAAAACCATATCGAAATGCATTAACCATATAAACGATTGGGTTGACTTGTGAAACGCCCTGCCAAAATTCTGGTAACAAGCTTATCGAATAAAAAACGCCGCCAAGGTAGGTTAACGGTGTTAATATAAAGGTAGGAATAATTGATATATCGTCAAAACTACCAGCAAAAATAGCATTAATTAAACCACCTAAAGCAAAAGTTGCAGATGTTAAACTTACTGTTGCAATAATAACCCAAATATTATGTATTTGAATATCAACAAACAGTAATGAAACCAAGGTAACTATTGTGCCGACTAAAATTCCTCTTGCCATGCCACCACCCACATATCCAGCGACAATCACCCAATTTGGTACCGGAGCTACCAGCATTTCTTCAACATTACGTTGCCACTTTGCACTAAAAAATGATGAGGCAACATTAGAATATGAGTTAGTGATCACGCTCATCATGATCAAACCAGGCACAATAAACGACATATAATCAAAGCCACCCATTTCGCCAATGCGTGAACCAATTAATGAACCAAAAATCACAAAATATAAGCTTATAGTAATTGCTGGAGGTACAAGTGTTTGCACCCAGATACGCATAAAACGATTTATTTCTTTATATAAAATACTTTTTAGGGCGATTACATTATTTCTTGAAGACATATTATTTGCTCTCCTGATTAACTTTTTGGCCACTACCAACGAGGCTGACAAACAGTTCTTCTAAACGATTACTTTTGTTACGCATGCTATGGACATTAATCTTATGAATGTTCAACTCAGTGAACACTTGGTTAAGCAGTTGTGACTTCTTCACATCAACTTCTAGCGTATGGTCATCAACTAAACGGCAAGAAAATTCAGTAAGTTCTGGTGTTTCTGCAATTTTATCAATGTCCAAAACAATAGTTTCTTGGTCGAGTTTTGAAAGTAATGATTTCATGTCGGTATCTGCAACAATAACACCTGAGTCGATAATCGCTATATTTCGACAAAGCATTTCAGCTTCTTCTAGATAATGAGTAGTCAAAATAATAGTAATACCCTGTTGATTTAACTCACGTAAGAATTCCCACATAGAGCGACGAAGCTCAATATCGACACCGGCAGTAGGTTCGTCAAGTATAAGCATCTGTGGTTCGTGCATAAGTGCACGCGCTATCATTAAACGACGTTTCATACCGCCCGAAAGCATGCGCCCAGCTTCGTTACGTTTATCCCATAAATCGAGTTTTTTGAGATATTTTTCAGCTCGCTGGTACGCTAATGATCGTTCGACACCGTAATATCCTGCTTGATTAACTAAAATGGTTAATAAAGTTTCAAATTGATTAAAATTAAATTCTTGCGGCACTAAACCCAAAAAGCTTTTCGCTTTTTCAAGTTCTTTGTCAATGTCATGGCCAAAGACTTTTACTGTGCCTGCAGATTTATTCACTAAAGAGGTGATAATTCCAATAGTAGTTGACTTACCGGCACCATTTGGACCAAGCAATGCAAAAAAATCACCTTGTTTAACCGTTAGCTCAATGCCTTTTAAGGCAGTAAATCCGCCTTTATAAACTTTTTTCAAGCCAGAAATTTGTAATGCATTATCCATGGTTCAGCCTTTTAGTTTTTTATGTGCTAAAGGTGAGGTCAAATTTACTTTTTTCAACCACTAAACGATCATTTAAATACGTTAAGTGCTGCAAAAAAATCGACCAACAGCATTGCCAAATAATTGTATACAATTTAAAGTGAGTGCGCCCAAATTAAGGAAATATTATGCCGAAAATAAAAATAACCCGTTGGCTGAGCACGACCGTACTGACTACTGCCATTGCAGTGTCATTAATGGCATGTCAAAGCACTTCAACAGAAAACATGTCAAAATCTGAAATTAGCACCGAAAAATCAACAGCATTAACCGTTGAGCGCATCTATAAAGATTATGAGTTTAGCTCAGATTATATTTCACGCCTACGATGGTTAGCTGATGGTAGCGGATATACCGTTGTTGAAAAATCAGCAAAAACAAAAACAAATGAAAAAGGTAAAGAAGTTAGTATTGGTCGGGATATCGTTGTTTATAACCCTGAAACCCTAGAACGTACGGTATTAATTTCTGCACAGCAATTAACACCAAATGGTAGTGAAAAACCGTTAGAAATTCATAATTACACTTGGTCAGATGACCGTCAAAAATTACTAATTTATACCAACAGTAAAAAAGTTTGGCGTTCAAACAGTCGCGGTGATTATTGGTTACTCGACATAAAAACAGACAAACTCACTCAACTTGGTGGCAACAAACCCGCTGAAAGTTCATTGATGTTTGCTAAGTTTTCTCCTGATGCGAGCAAGATCGCTTATGTGGTTGCCGATAACATTTATGTTGAAAATTTATCTGATCATAAAGTTTCTCAATTAACCTTTGATGCTGGCGATGGCAAAATTAATGGTTTATTCGATTGGGTTTACGAAGAAGAATTTAGTATCAAAGATGGTTTTCGTTGGAGTCCAGACGGTGAAAAAATTGCTTACTGGCAATTAGACACCAGTGGTAGCAAAGACTTCATCATGATCAATAACACTGATGAACTTTATCCTACGTTAACTAAGTTTCCTTATCCTAAAGTAGGTGAAACCAACGCTTTACCTAAAGTAGGCATTGTAAGTTTAGCAACAGCAAAAACAACCTGGGCAAATTTACCTAACAATTCTCGCAACATGTACATTCCAAGGATGAATTGGTCAGGAAATAGCCAGCAAATATTGGTACAGCATGTAAATCGTAAACAAGACACTAACATCCTATATTTAGCTAATGCTAAGACAGGTAAAACTACCCCCGTGATAACAGAACAAGAAACGACCTTTCTTGATTTCTTCGACGATGCTCGCTGGTTAGATAACGGCAAGAGTTTCTTATGGACCAGTGAACGCAGTGGCTGGCGCCATGTTTTTAACATTACGCGTGATGGAAAAACCACAGTAAACTTAACTGAAGGTGATTTTGACGTCATAAGCATTCAAACCGTTGACGAAAAAAATGGTTGGTTGTACTACATTGCTTCACCTAAGAATGTTGCTCAGCGTTACTTATATCGCAGTAAACTTGACGGTAGTGTGAGTAATCAACGTGTTACACCGAAGGAGTTTGTTGGTACGAATCGCTATCAAATTTCAGCAGATGGCCAGTGGGCAATTCATTCACATTCAACATTTACTCAGCCGACGCAAAAACGCTTAGTCAAAATTGAAGGACATGAAACTAAACATATGATGATGGACAACAAGGTATTAATAGAGAAATTAGCCAAGTTGCCAAAAACTGACCATGAGTTTTTCCAAGTTTCAGCACAAGATGGCGTAGTATTAGACGGCTATATTATTCGTCCTGCTGATTTTGATCCTAAGAAAAAATACCCTATTATTTTTTACGTTTACGGTGAATCTTGGGGACAAACTGTTACTGACAGTTGGCGTGGTAGTGCGGGATTATGGGATCAAATGTTAACAGAGCAAGGATACATTATTGCTTCTATTGATAACCGCGGCACACGTACTCCTAAAGGCAGAGAGTGGCGTAAGTCTATTTATGGCGCCGTTGGTGTGCTTTCATCACGCGACCAATCAGACGCATTAAAAGCAATGGCAAAACGTTGGGACTACATTGATACCGACAACGTTGCAATTTGGGGGCATTCTGGCGGTGGCTCTATGACATTAAATATGATGTTCCGTTACCCTGAGCAATACCATGTTGGTATTTCTTTAGCACCAGTGCCAGATCAACGTTTATACGATTCTATTTACCAAGAGCGTTACTCTGGTTTACTAGAAGACTACGCTGAAGGATACAAGCAAGGCTCACCCATTACTCATGCCAAAAACCTGAAAGGTAAATTATTACTTGTGCATGGCACAGGTGACGATAACGTGCACTATCAAGGCTCTGAACGGTTAATTAATGAGTTAGTAAAACATAACCTTCAGTTTGACTTTATGTCTTACCCTAATCGTAGTCACGGCTTATATGAAGGTAGAGGCACAACTTTACACCTTAAAAACATGATGACAAATTACTTTAATACCCATTTGAAGCTTTAACTTTACAATAAAGTAATAGTAACGATCAAAATAAAAAAGCCTTCTTAGTGATATATTAAGAAGGCTTTTTAATAAAAATAAAACAAATCCAGAAGCTACAACTCAAAATACTCACTAAAAACTTTATAAAGTTCAGTACCTTGATTAACACTTGCCGAGGCAAAATGTAAAATAGGGATCACTTTTTTATCGAGTGAAATATAATGCAACGGATCGCCATCACCATAATTGTCCATACGTAAAATTCTTGCCAGTGGCTCACCTGCCGCTAATGGTTGTCCAAATTCGGCTAAGTAATCAACCATGCCCCCCATTGGCGAATAAAAAGCTTTGTAATCTTTTAAAAAACAGCCGTAACGCGTCATATTTTTTGGCTGGTATTCTGTGGTGCTAATTACGTTCTTATACTGTAAGTAATTCATGATGCTTTTGGCATCTTCTAACGCCACATCGAGATCAATTTGCTCTTGCGAGCCAAGTTCGACAGTAAAACTTTCTTTATTGATAGACGTTGAGTTTATTGAAAACGCGATACCTAATTCAGCAAAAGCGTCTTGTAGTTTCCACCAAGGACAAAATGTTGCTTCGTCTAGTGCGCCATCAAAGTCATTAGGAATTAACAACGTATGAGGAATATCAAAGTACTGGGCACTGTCTTGGGCATATTCAGGACAATATAAATGTTTGCTTGAAATCGGTCCGGTGTGTAAATCTAAAACGTAATCGGCTTGATGCGCCAAACGTTGCAATTGGTATGCTATGCGTTGCCCTGTCGTTAATCCGTAAATATTATGGTCGAGCTTTTCTTCGATACTTTCGATCATAAGTTTCTTGAAATTAGCTTCAATGGTTTGATCTGTTTTTCCAATACACTCTCGAACAAATGGTTTGATGATAGATTCATCAAAGTGGAACATCCGATTCCAATTTACCCCAGTGATCGGGTCAAACCTTCCTAGGGTGTATTCACCATTTTTATGGTTACAACCAACGGGGTTCGCATATGGTACAAGGGTAATATCGCCATTAATTTTAGTATCTTTCAAAAGCGCTAATAATTGAAAGATTACGGCATTGCCTTGTACTTCTGCGCCGTGCATATTCGCTTGAACATAAACGCTTGGTGCATCTGGGTTCCCTTTAATGCGATAAACGGGCACGGTTAGCGCTGCGCCACTCGCCATTTCCCCCACATGCATAACCTCTTTTTTGACTTCGTTCATTTTTTTCACTTTTATTATGTATTGAGCTTATTTGCTGTTTATTATTGACTACTTTAAATACCAATCAGCTGATTGTGATGCTCTTATTTCCGTTAATTTACCCGCAGTAAACACATATTCTGCGGCGATATGATGACAAAGAAAAAATGGCATACTTTCGGTAAATCCGTAAGCACCACAATAACCAAATATAAGTTGGTCGTGAATTGATACATCACTAGGTAAAGGAAGTTGGCCAAGTTTGTCCATACTGGTACATAACGGACCATGAATATCGAACAATTGCTTTTGGGATGATGACTGTCTAAGCAAATTTACAGGAAAAGGCTGGTCGGTGATCGCAGGGCGTAATAGATGGTTTATGCCTGCTGCTAATACTAACTGCTCTTGCCCATAGTTTATTTTTCTATCAACAACTGGGGCTACATAATAACCACATTCTGCTACTGCAAATCTCCCCAGTTCTAACCAAAGCTCTTCAACGCCCGCTTGTTGTTTTATTATCGCAAGATCAACGAGTATTTGTTGCCAAGAAAGTGTTTTACCTTGCTGTAAATAATCAATGCCTAAGCCACCACCTAGATCTAGTATTTTTAATGGCATACCAATATCAATAGCTAGTTGTTTAAGCGGGGGCACCATTTCTGACCACAATGAAAACATTTTCTCATTACTGAGCATATTGCCCCATTGGAAAATATGCAGCCCACAAAGTTCAAGCGCAGAAAAATCTGCAACGTTAATGGTTTGCCATTGTTCAACCGATAATCCAAAGGGAGTAAGACTATTACCTCCTAGGGGATTCTTTTCACCGTCAGGCCATTGTAATTGCACTCGCAGTAAAACCTGTGGCGTCACTTTATTTTCAAGCGCCGCTTCATTTAACCAAATTAGTTGATTTAAACTTTCAGCTACAAATATATTTACACCTTGTTGAATAAACGATGTTATTTGCGCTTTTGATTTCGCTGGCCCAGTATTTAAAATACGTTCTGAGGATATACCTTGTTTTAGAACTTGGTTTAATTCGCCACTGCTGGCTACGTCAAAGTTAAATCCTGCACCATCAAGTGTCTGAATAATTTTCGACAACGGGTTAGCTTTAACGGCAAACCATAGTTTGATTACATCTTGGCGCTGTAACTCATTTAAATGCGCTTTTAGCGCGTCTAAATGATAAACAAAGTACCCTTCTTCATGGCTACTACCTGGTTGTTGTTTTTGCAGCTGTGAAACTAATTCAACCGCAGAGGGAGAATTAAAGCAATTGGCGATACTTGTTAATTCAGACATAACCCTTCCTACTTTTTATCATTTAGTTAATTAACGTAAAATCGACTCAAGCTCTAACGAAGCATTACTTTTTTCATCACGGTATTTAACGATTAATGCGCAAGCCATATTCAAACCTTGTGATTGCGCCCACTCACCTGAAACAGGTCGCGTACCCGGAACAACCACTGCCCGTTCAGGAATATCAGCTCCCTTTTCAAGCATCACTTGGTTAACACAGTCGTAAACAGGAACCGACGCTGAAAGCGAAACACCCGGCGCTAAAACAGCACCTTTTTTCACAACAATACCTTCAACAATCACTACACCCGCACTTAAAAACGCATCGTCTTCGATGATCACTGGACTAGCACCAACGGGCTCTAACACACCACCAATTTGTACGGCTGCCGATACATGAACATTTTTACCAATTTGCGCACATGAACCAATTAACGCATGACTATCAACCATCGTTCCTGTATCAACAAAAGCCCCAACATTAATGTAAGCGGGTGGCATAATAATGACACCTGGTGCAACATGAGCGCCACGACGTACCGATGAACCTCCAGGTACTAAGCGTACTTGATCATCAGCGGTAAATTCACGTGCAGGTAAGTTGTGTTTATCAACAAATCCCTGATAAATACCGCCAAAAGCAATATTTTCTCCTGCTTTAAAAGCAGACAATATTGCTTGTTTCACTGCTACATTTGCCTGCCAGTTTCCATGTTCATCTTGGTTTGCTGCTCGTACTGTACCGATTTCTAATTGTGTTAACGTTTCTTGCCAATTCATTTTAAAATACTCTGATTAAATTTATAAAGGGGTTACTTAGCTTGATTTTCTAGCCATTGATTAATGAGTTTGTCTGATGCTAACAACGAGTTGTTTTCGACAAGTTCAAGATGAGTCAATGGCGCACGTAAAAGTGGCGTACTGATCATTTCTTTCTGGTGCATTAGGTTTTTCACTGGGATAGGGCTAGCAACTTGAAAAAGCTCATCTACGGCATTTTGCCAAAGCGGGAATAAGCCTTGTGTTTCACCCGCAAGTGAAAGCTCTACATATTTATGAGTTGCTCGTGGCCAAGCATTGCTACACACAGAAACAAGGCCTTTTACACCCGCTTGCGCTAAATATGGCATCATCGCGTCTTCACCGCTAAAAAGTGCAATGTCAGGACAATATTGGCGATAAGCGAGTACTTGATTTAAATCACCACTGGCTTCTTTTAATGCCCAGCAATGAGGGTGTTCTTGCAGCGTTTGCAACGTTTCAATAGGAATTGAAACGCCACTTCGTGATGGCACGTTATATAACATACAAGGGAAGTTAGCGGCATCAAGTAAAGCACTAAACCATTGAGTTTGCCCCACTACACCCGGCTTTGCGTAAATCGGGCTTCCAAGCAAATAAGCAGAAATAGGTAATTGATTACAAGTAGCTATCCAATGCCTTTGTTCCGTTAAGTTATAACCACCAACAGCAACCATTAAAGGCGTATCGAGTGACAACTGGCAAACAAATTCAACAATACTGAGTTGTTCTTTTGACGTTAATGCGAGGCCTTCACCTGTACTGCCTAACAGCACAATACCATTACCAGCAGTAGCTTGGTTAACGGCTAATTGTTTTAGACTAGGAAAATCGATGGCACCACTGTTAAGTAGTGGCGTGACTAAGGCGGTCCATAAAATAGTATTATGAAGTTTTGTGGTAGCTGTTGAGCTATTATTTTGTGAATATTTTATTTGATTCATTTCTCTCGAACTCTATTCGTTCGGAGAACTTTTAGGCGTTTGTAACAGCCAAACTAACAGTCACTTTAATGGTGAGTATAGGCTTTACAAAGGCCAGAAGCTCTCCACCAAGTTGGTGACAATTGCTAGGATTCAACCCAAACAACCGACAAGTAAATCATCAAAAATTTACTTACCTCGGCATTAATCCCCCTCGTTATCAATCATTAGAGTTTGATCTCTTCATGATAACTACCTGGCTAATGCTCCTCTTCTGGCCCTTTTTCATTAAACTGCAGCGCGTTAAAAATACCAAGCAACAGCTTTTATCGAATTAGGACAACCACATTAGAACATTTATTCTAATGTGGAGTCAATATAGGTATAAAACGAATTTCTTATAACTTATGAAGCAATAATCGCTTGCTCTATTTGCGCCAAACGGTCTTGTCCCCAACAAATAGTATCTTGAAAACGGAAACAAGGTGCCCCCCAAAGGCCCATACTGTCTAATGAACTTTGATTACTGTCAGACCATTGTTGCCAATCATGCTCATTATTATAATCCAATGCCTCTTCATAATTTAATCCATGTTGTGCACATAAAGATTCAATAACGGAGTTTTGCGATAGGCTTAAACCGTCAACATAAATGGCACTAAAAGCAGACTTAATAAAAGCTAAGCCTTTATCTTCTTTTTCTGCAAAAGAAAAAACCTGAAATGCATTAATAATACCTTGCCCGAGAGGATCAGCGATTCCGGTAAAAGGAATTTTTAATTTATTAGCTTCACGACTTGCATCAAAAACTACATAACGTTGCTTGTTTTCGGTAATGGTTAACCCTCGCATAACCATAGGCAACAAAGGTTTTATCTTCAAAGGTATATGATAATGCTGGCTTAGCTTTTCTGCTTGCAATAAACCTATATAAGAATAAGGACTACGCAATGAGATATAAACTTCTAACATCGTCGATTCGTTATTCTCAACAGCAGTCGCTTTAATTGTTTGTTCAGCAAAAATTAAGTTGTTTTTTTGATAAAATGGCGAACTACCCTCTTTTGCTAAGCCAAAATCGGCCAAGCGTTTTTCTAAATGTTCTAACCTGTCTATACCTACAAACCACTGCCCAGCCATAAAAATAGAAGCAGGTAAGTAATGTCCGCGCTTAACCAAACGCATTAAATTTTTAATTTGATAATTGATTACCGGTGTAGAGGCACGATAATGCTCGTCGAATTCATTAAACCAAGTTTGCTGAAAAAGTTGCCACGCGTTTGCTAATGTTTTTGGGCGCAATTGCCATATTTGCTGGCCGGTGAAAAGTGACTCTTGACTGGGTTGTTGAGCTATTTTTTTAAGTTGATATTGGTCTGCAATAAAATTTGCATCTTTTATTGCCCAAGTGCGCATTAATTTCGGGTCAATAGTCACCCCTGGCACACTTTCATAAACTAAAAACAACTTAAATTTAATATTAAAGCGTTGCTCAATCTCAGGTAATACTTGAATAAGCATAAAACTATAAGGATCGTTGAGTGCTAAATAAACGTCTGCGACAGGTGTTTTTCGAAACCAATTTGGTAAAGTGAAATAGCGAAGTTTTAGTAACCATGCACGCTTATTACTACGTATTAATTTCACTTTAAACCAAGTCAAAATTTTAGTAAAAATAACTCACTCCCTGAATTTCCTTTAGTAATTTGCAATTTTATCATTCGCGTTTCTGACATGATCATAATATTCACGTAGAATGGTCGCTATTATAACCTTATCTTGTCGTTAGCGTATTAAATACCGTTAATTAATTTGTCTTAGAAGCTTTTTTTATTAACGCCGAACCAAATCATTTGAGAATTACTTTGTTAGATAATATTAATCAATTATTGTTACGAAATACCGATTTGCTACCCGCAAAATCCCCTTTGTTTATTAATTTACCTGTTGACGATTTCTTTCAAGAATATCAATCGCTACATCCTCAAGCAGAAATTACTTGCTATAACACTAATTATCAATTTCATTTACACGCACAACAACTCAATCTCCCTAAAATGGCTACCGTATTTAGTGCTTGTTATCAAAGTGATGCTAAGCATGACCTCGTGATCATTCAGTTTCCTAAAAGTAAGGCTGAATTGAGCTTTACACTTGCGATGATTGCAGAGTCAGTGACTCAAGAAAGCTTAATCTTAATTGCCGGAGAGAATAAAAGTGGCATTAAATCATTAACAAAACTAACTACCGAACAACTTGATGATTGTGCAAAAATAGACGCTGCCCGTCATTGTTTATTATATGCTGCCAGTATGATTACCCCCCAAAAACCCTTTTCTTTAGACAACTGGTTAAAGCCCTACTCGTTTACCATTAATAATATTGAAATAGCCGTTGTTGCTTTACCTGGTGTGTTTAGTCAAAATGGTCTTGATATTGGAACACAGGTTTTATTAGAAAATTTACCTAAAGCAATAAAAGGGGAATTGCTCGACTTTGGTTGCGGTGCAGGTGTTATTGCCAGTTATCTTGGCAAAACTTTCTCTGGTGTTAATTTACATTTACTTGATGTCAGTGCGTTAGCGTTATATTCAGCTCAAGAAACTTTGAAATTGAATAACTTAACAGGCCATATCTTTCCTTCGAACAGCCTTTCAGATATAACAGGAAAGTACGATCACGTTATTTCAAACCCACCATTTCATCAAGGGTTGAAAACCAATTACCAAGCAACTGAAACTTTCCTCTCAAAAATTAAACCTTATTTAAGGCCAAGAGGTAAGGTAACGGTTATCGCTAATAGTTTTTTGCGTTACCAACCAATAATGGAACAAGCACTTGGCCATACGCAAATTTTAGCTAAGCAAAATGGTTTTTCGCTTTATCATTGTTCTATATAATTGCTCATTATGAAATTTAAGTTACTATAAAAGTATGGAAAGACTGAAAAGCATTCACTCATTAAAGAGAAAACTGATGATTATGGTCATCAGTTTCATTGTCTTATTTCTGCTGCTTTTCTCTTTCATTTTAGCAAGTTTATTTATTGATGATGCTAAAGAAGAGTCGGCACAGACTATAAAACACTGGGCTGAACTGATTGCTAATACCCATAGCGTCAATCTCGTTAAAGATGATGTTTCAACGATCGACAATTATTTATCAATGTTGAAACATCTTCCATCTGTGCGACATGTTCATATTTATAAAATATTACCCGAGTCTGAAAGTCTTGATATATTTCCGACTTACAATAAACACATTGATTCTTTTGCTTTCAACAAGAATGGCAATGTTGCTGAGTTATCATCAGTAAAATTCAGCTCTCATATCATTGAACTCATTGTCCCAATAACTCAAAACTCACATAAAGTTGGTTACGTTTACATACAAACCAATAACAATCATGTTCAAAAAACTACACGGGCAATGTTTCTTCGTTTAAGCCTGATAATATTCTTACTCATTATCATTATAGTTATAGCCGTAATGGTATTAAATCGCTTTATCACTGAACCTATGTCAGCTATGGCAAGTAAGATTGAAGAAATATCGAAACAAAAATCATTCAGTTCACGTATTGAACAAATGCCTTTCAAAGAACTCGATATTATTGCCCGTAATATAAACATAATGCTCAGTAGGGCTGAAACGCAATTAGCTAAACTGTCCGATGCTAAGCAATTAACTTATCAACAAAATAAAGATCTCGAAGACAAAGTAAATAAGCGTACGCAGGCGCTGAAAGATTCAAACCAAGAATTACTATCAACATTAGAAAAGTTACATCAGTTTCAAGGACAACTTGTTGAAAGTGAAAAAATGGCTTCACTTGGAGACATGGTCGCAGGCGTAGCCCATGAAGTTAATACTCCCATAGGTTTAGGTGTTACAGCTTCTACATTATTATCAGACCGTTTACTGGAAATAAAACAGGCATTTGAGGATAAAACCTTAAAATCTAGCCATTTGAAAAAATTTCTCATTGAAGGGGAAGAAAACACCGCTATTATTTACCGTAATTTGAAACGTGCGGCCGAATTAATTTCCAGTTTCAAAAAAGTTGCCGTAGACCAATCAAGTGAAGAAGCTAGAACTTTTAATGTCAAAGATTTACTTGATGAAGTTTTATTAACTTTAGCACCGCAAGTTAAAAAACTACCTTATAAAATTAATATAGATTGCCCTGACGAACTCGTTATTACCAGCAAACCCGGCCCAATTAATCAGGTCATTATTAACTTGATCCTAAATTCGATTGCCCATGGTTTTGATAGTAGAGAACATGGCATTATTGCTATACAGGTAACTGTTGATAGCGACATGCTAACGATTAATTACCAGGATGACGGCGTAGGTCTTGAACCTTCTATTATGAATAAAATATTTGAACCCTTCACCACAACCAAACGCGGTGCAGGTGGTAGTGGCTTGGGCTTACACCTTGTTTACAATTTAGTGACCCAAGCTTTAGGTGGAAACATAACTTTTAGTAGCGAAGTTGATAACGGCGTAAATTTCAAAATAATTATCCCAACACAAATCAAACAATGATATTAAAGCTAAGCTTACAAATCCTGAGCGAATAAGAATAAACTGATACAACATGATTGTTTTTTAGTTAGTGGTTCTATACCATACAAATAATTGTATAAATAATTAACAAAATCAGCAGTCGTAACATCGCGTTAATATAATTTTCAGCTATAACTAACATATAGTCAACATTACTGCTAAATACATAAAGAATGGAATATAAAACATGCAAAAACCTCACATACTTATCGTAGAAGATGAAGATGTCACACGCTTTAACCTACGTAACTTATTTGAAGCGGAAGGCTATCAAGTATCAGAGGCTACTGACGGTGAAAGCATGGATACTCAACTGCAGAAAAACACAATCAATTTAGTGATTATGGATATAAACCTACCTGGTAAGAATGGCTTGTTGTTAGGTAGAGAATTAACCAGTAATAATGAACTAGGTTTAATATTTCTTACTGGCCGTGATAGTGATATCGACAAAATTCTTGGTTTAGAAATAGGTGCAGATGATTATTTAACCAAACCGTTTAACCCTCGTGAATTGACCATTCGTGCGCGTAATATCCTGAATCGCATTGGCCAAACGAAGAATGAAATTGAAAAATCTGTGATTACTTTTAATGAATGGTCACTCGATGGTAATTCTAGAAAAATGACTGCACCAGACGGACAAGTACTTGCTATTCCACGTGGCGAATACCGTGCTTTACGTTTATTAATTGAAAACACAGGCCAAATAGTTACTCGACAGCAACTCATTAAAGAAATGACGGGACGTGATCTTCGTTCAAATGATAGAACCGTTGACGTAACAATTAGACGTTTACGCAAACATTTCGAGTCTATTCCTGATGCACCGGAGTTAATTAATACTATTCATGGTGAAGGCTATCGTTTTATTGGTACCGTAGATTAATCACAAGTAACATGTAATAAAAAGGGGAAGCAAATTTTTGCTTCCCCTTTTTAATTTAAAATTACTTATATCTTATTTTGACGCTAACCATATTTTAAAAGCATCAATTGATTCTTTATTTATGGCAACCAACTCAGCTACATATAGTGATTTTTCAGTCCATGAACCAGACAACTTCTCAATTTCAACCAGTTTTGAGTGCGCGTCTAACAAACCCACACTACCTGTTGCCCCTTTCATTTTATGACAATGCTCTTGCCATAACTCTTGTGATTCTTGTTCTATTGAGTCCATAATATCGGCAATATAAGTAATGGCTTGTTGAATATATAAATCCAACATTTGTTGAACGATATCAGAGCCTAGACTATCCAAATATCCATCTAACAAATTAATATCTAACTGTTCGATATTATTCACAAATTTCACCTTTAATTATATTTAAACGAGCATATTAATATTGCTTATTGTAACAAGATAAGTGCCGATGTCATTAAACAAATCTCTTTCATTCACAGAGATTTTTTATTCCCCAAAAAGCATCAAAAATTATAGATATCCCCTTCCACGTCAATGAGCTAACCCTGCATATATTTGCTGAAATCTCACCTTAAAGTGGAGCGGTATAGACCTAAAACCCTTTTAAAAGAACTGTTGCTATATCTAGAGATAAATATGCGTTAGAATACGCGCCCTTAATAATATAGTTATGTACTGAAGTTTCAAAAAGCCCTTTGCATAGCGCGTTAGAAATACTGGAGTAGAAATGTCTACATTAATGCCTGATATCGCCAATCACACGACAGCTCAAACCGAAGGAACCCTCGACTGGGTTGGGATGAGCAATATTGAAATGCCTATAATGGTTGCTTCAAAAGGTGAAAATGAGCGCATGGTTTCTGCTCATGTGGACGCATTTGTAAACTTAAAAGAACCTCAAGCGAAAGGCATTCATATGTCTCGTCTGTATTTGTTGCTTGATGACCTTTCTACCAATAATACTTTAGACTTTCAAAGCTTAGTGGCGTTACTCGATAGTTTTATCAGCAGTCACCATGACCTTAGCGATAATGCGAAAGTACAATTTCGCTTCGATTACCACCTAAGAAGAAAGTCACTCATCAGTGGTAAGCAAGGCTGGAAAGCATACCCAGTAACTTTGACTGGCCGTTTAAATAAAGGAAAGCTAGATATTGAGCTATCTGTTGATGTTAGATATTCATCAACTTGTCCATGCTCTGCTGCACTTGCGCGACAGTTAATCCAAAAAGCATTTCAGCAAAAATTCAGCAATAAAGATGTTGATCTAGAGTCGATTCATCAATGGCTTGGTACCACTGATGGCATTGTTGCCACGCCTCATAGTCAGCGTTCAGTTGCTGAATTGAAGGTTAAACTTAATGCAAATACCAGTGAATTTCCTATCACTGCATTAGTCGACATTATTGAGGGTTCTTTAAAAACACCTGTGCAAGCCGCAGTTAAGCGTGAAGATGAACAAGAGTTTGCCCGATTAAATGGTCAAAATTTAATGTTTTGTGAAGATGCCGCTCGTCGCTTACAACATGCAATGAATAGTACCGGTGAATTTGACGACTTCTGGCTTCGTATTAATCACCTAGAATCATTACACGCGCACGATGCTGTCAGTGTTACGACTAAAGGTGTTGAAGGCGGTTACCAACCATAAGCTTTTGATTTCTCTTTATAGATAAAATAACAACTTTCAAGGCCAGTAATTATTACTGGCCTTTTTATTGTTTACCTTTTAAATTTTTGTTTTCTTAAATAGCAGCCTTTTTAAGGCAAAAACTACATTGCCTTCTTTATTATCTTTTCAGCAATAAAGGCACAATCATCCCCCCCACTATCTTGTATATACATTACTGAATAAAATATGAATAATATTGCAAATTTATTTTATGAATTGCCATTATACAATAAACGACCAAATGTAATTAAATTACAACAAAGTAAACAAAAATCATTCTCAACTGCCTTCAAATAACAAATACCAACCGTAAATATTCTAATATAACGTTAAAAAACGCCCACCTTACGCATAATGCACGCAAAATCAACCACTTGTAACAATGTAAAAAAACTACGAGCAAATACTCTATTTTTATTGACCTTTTAGCGAGAAGTGTTTAATGTTAAAGGTTCCACTCGAGTGAAAACAGAGTATTTATGCACCTTTTGTATAATTTTATTCTTTTGTCGCACTCTCTGTGCTCAAGTGGTTATTTACCCAGGAGAAAATAACATCATGCTTTACGATCACAGCGTTCAAAAAGACAACTGCGGATTTGGCTTAATTGCTCACCAACAAGGTGAAGCAAGTCATAAACTAGTTAAAACCGCCATTCATGCCCTAGACCGCATGCAACATCGCGGCGGTATTGCTGCCGATGGTAAAACTGGCGACGGCTGTGGTTTATTGATGCAAAAGCCTGACTCTTTTTTTCGTGCCATTGCCGAAGAAAATAACTGGAAGCTAGGCAGAAAATACGCTGTGGGCATGGTTTTTCTCAATCCAGATCCGGTACAAGCCGCGATCAGTAAAGCAATTCTTGAAGAAGAGTTAGCCAATGAAACTCTGACCCTCGTTGGTTGGCGCATCGTTCCTACTGATACTTCGATATTAGGAGAAACGGCAAAGAGTAACATGCCACAAATAGAGCAAGTGTTTGTTGATGCTCCTCCCGGTTGGCGAAATAGAGACCTAGAACGTCGTTTGTATATGGCACGCCGTCGAGCGGAAAAACGTATTGAAGACAGCATTTTTTATGTCGCTAGTTTGTCGTGTTTGGTAACTATCTACAAAGGCTTAATGATGCCTGTAGACTTGCCTAACTTTTATTTAGACCTTGCTGATATTCGCATGCAAACAGCCATTTGTGTATTCCATCAACGATTTTCAACCAATACCTCGCCACAATGGCACTTAGCACAACCCTTTCGTTACTTAGCTCATAATGGTGAAATTAATACCATTAAAGGCAATCGTCAGTGGAGCCGTGCTCGTACACACAAATTTAAATCACCTTTATTACCTGATTTACAAGATGCAGCCCCTTTCGTTAATGAAAAAGGGTCAGACTCTTCTTCATTAGATAATATGCTGGAACTATTTTTAGCTGGCGGTATGGATTTATATCGTGGAATGCGCTTATTAATGCCACCTGCTTGGCAAAATAGTCCGTTGATGGACAATGATTTAAAAGCTTTTTATGAATTTAACTCAATGCACATGGAACCATGGGACGGCCCAGCTGGAGTTGTTGTTACCAATGGTCGTCATGTTGCGTGTAATTTAGATAGAAACGGTTTGCGTCCTGCACGTTATGTGATAACTCGTGATGGCTTTATCACACTCGCTTCAGAAGTCGGTATTTGGGACTACGGTGAAGACGAAGTGGTTGAAAAAGGGCGCGTTGGCCCAGGTGAAATGCTTGCTATAGACACTTACACTGGCAAAATATTCACTTCTACCGATATTGATGAAGAGCTAAAAGTTCGTCATCCGTATCGTGAGTGGCTGGATAAAAATATTCGCCGCCTAGTACCATTTCATAAACTTGATGCTGAATTAATTGGTAAACGCGCTTTTGACGACCAAATTATGTCGCAATACCACAAAATGTTTAACTATAGTTATGAAGAGATCCAGCAAATCATCAGAACATTAGCTGAAAATGGCATTGAAGCAACAGGCTCTATGGGTGACGACACCCCAATGGCTGTACTTTCAAGCCAATCTCGTACTGTTTTCGACTATTTTCGCCAGCAATTTGCCCAAGTAACAAACCCACCTATCGACCCACTACGTGAACGTTATGTTATGTCGTTAGGAACATGTATTGGTCGAGAGCATAATGTTTTCAACGAAACTACCGGGCATGCCGATCGCATTTTATTTGCCACACCGATTTTAATGTATACAGGTTTAAAGCAACTCCGTGAACTTGACCCTGAACATTATCGTAGCGATACCTTAACTCTGAATTATGATTCAGAAGAAGGGTTAGAAGCCGCCATTATCCGTTTATGTGACGAAGCTGAAACTTTAGTACGAGAAAAAAACACCGTAATATTAGTGCTATCAGACCGTCAAATTCATAAAGGTATGTTGCCTATTCCTGCGGCGATGGCTGTAGGTGCAGTACAGCAGCGCTTAGTGACAAAACAATTACGATGTGACTCGAATATCATTGTTGAAACAGCCACAGCACGTGACTCTCATCACTTTGCCGTATTACTTGGCTTAGGCGCAACGGCTGTTTACCCTTACCTTGCGTTTGAAACTATTGAGCAGCTTGTTGACCAAGGGCAAATTGAGTTAACTGCACGTCAAGCTGTGATGAACTACCGTGACGGTATTAATAAAGGATTGTTGAAGATATTATCAAAAATGGGTATTTCAACAATTGCCAGCTATCGTTGTGCCGGTTTATTTGAAGTTATTGGCTTAAATCAAAATATCATGCAGCTGTGTTTCCCTGATTTACCTAGTCGTATTCAAGGGGCTGACTTCTCAGACATTGAACAAGACAATATCAACCTTGCCCGTAAAGCGTTTTTATCTCATCAAAAAGTAAATCACGGTGGGTTACTTAAATATGTACATGGCGGTGAATACCACGCCTATAACCCTGATGTGGTTAACTATTTACAAAAAGCGGTACAATCAGGTGAATACGCAGATTATCGCCAGTTCGCCGATCAGGTTAATAACCGCCCTGCTGCAACTTTACGTGATTTATTGGGTTTCAAAGAAAACACTAATCCTATTGATATCAGCAAAGTAGAAGCCGAAACGGAAATGTTTAAACGCTTCGACAGTGCCGCTATGTCGATTGGTGCATTAAGCCCTGAAGCTCACGAAGCTTTAGCGATTGCTATGAATAGGTTAGGCGGCTATTCAAATTCCGGAGAAGGTGGAGAAGACGAACGACGCTTTGGCACCGTGAAAAACTCTCGTATTAAGCAAATTGCATCCGGCCGCTTTGGTGTTACTCCTCATTACCTGGTAAATGCTGACGTACTGCAAATTAAAGTAGCGCAAGGTGCAAAACCCGGTGAAGGTGGTCAGCTACCGGGAGATAAAGTTTCACCATTAATCGCTAAATTACGATTTTCAGTGCCGGGGGTGACCTTAATTTCACCACCACCACACCACGATATTTATTCAATTGAAGATTTAGCCCAACTTATTTTCGATTTAAAACAAGTAAACCCTAAAGCAGTTATATCTGTGAAGCTAGTCTCAGGTCCTGGCGTTGGTACTATCGCTTCTGGTGTTGCAAAGGCTTATGCAGATTTCATTACTATTTCTGGTTACGATGGCGGCACTGCAGCTAGCCCATTAACATCCGTTAAATATGCGGGTTGTCCGTGGGAATTAGGCTTAGCAGAAGCGCATCAGTCTCTAGTGACAAACGGTTTACGTCATAAAGTTCGCTTGCAGGTTGATGGCGGCTTAAAAACTGGAATCGATATTGTTAAAGCGGCGATATTAGGCGCGGAAAGCTTTGGTTTTGGTACGGCTCCAATGGTAACACTGGGCTGTAAATTTCTACGTATTTGTCATTTGAATAACTGTGCGACAGGCGTTGCAACGCAAGATGATGTTTTACGCGAACAGTTTTTCAAAGGCTTACCCGAGCAAGTAATGAATTACTTTAAATTCATCGCGCTTGATGTGCGTGAGATATTGGCCAAGTTAGGTGTTGAAAGTTTAACCGCGATTATTGGCCGTACCGATTTACTTGTGCAACTACCGGGTTTAACAGCAAAACAACAGAAGCTTGATTTGTCGCCCATTATTGCGCCAGTAGTCGCAGCTGATGATACAGCGCTTCATCAAACAGAAAGCAATGATCCTTTTGACAAAGGCGAATTAAATAAAGAAATGCTAGCCGCTTCTATTGATGCGGTTTCTCATAGCAAAGGTGGAGAATTTCGCTTTGCCATACAAAATACCGATCGCTCGGTGGGAGCTTCGTTATCAGGTGAAATTGCGCGTCATCATGGCGACCAAGGTATGGCTTCTCACCCAATTAAAATTCACCTTAACGGCACCGCCGGACAAAGTTTTGGTGTATGGAATGCCGGTGGCTTAGAAATGACTTTAACAGGTGATGCTAATGATTATGTAGGTAAAGGCATGGCTGGCGGTAAGCTGACGATCAAACCACCAAAAGGCGTCGATTACTTGAGTCATAAAACCATGATTATGGGTAATACATGTTTATATGGAGCTACTGGAGGGAAACTCTACGGTTGTGGTCGAGCGGGTGAACGCTTTGCAGTACGTAACTCAGGCGCTCAAGCGGTTATAGAAGGTACAGGCGACCATGCATGTGAATATATGACCGGTGGTATTGTAACTATTCTTGGTCAGGTTGGCGTTAATTTCGGCGCTGGCATGACCGGTGGTTTTGCTTATGTATTAGATGAAAAAGATGATTTAGATATTCGCTTAAATAGCGAATCAATCGAGTTATTACCTATAACAGACCTCACCATTCATCAAGAACATTTGCGCGGTATTATCAATCAGCATTTTGATGAAACAGGCAGTGCGCGAGCACAAGAAATTTTAGCGAACTTTGATGCATACGCACCAAAATTTAAATTAGTTAAACCAACGGCAACCGATGTTAAAACCTTATTAGGTCATCGTAGTCGTTCATCTGCTGAACTTCGCGTTCAAGCACAGTAGTCGTGAATGCGAATTAAGGAAAAACAGTATGAGTAAAAATGTTTATCAGTTTATCGATGTAAAACGCATCGATCCGCCGAAAAAAGCCATTGAACAACGTAAAATCAATTTCGTTGAAATTTATCAACCTCTAAGTACCGATCAAAGTGCTGGCCAAGCAGATCGTTGTTTAGATTGTGGTAACCCATATTGTGAGTGGAAATGTCCTGTTCACAATTATATTCCACAATGGCTAGAGTTGGTTACTGAAGGCAAAATTTTTGAAGCCGCAGATTTATGCCATCAAACCAATAGCTTACCAGAAATGTGTGGCCGAGTTTGTCCACAAGATAGATTGTGTGAATCGGCTTGCACACTCAATGAAGATTTTGGCGCAGTGACCATTGGTAATATCGAAAAGTACATTACGGATACAGCGTTCGAACAAGGCTGGAAGCCTGATTTGTCAAACGTGGTAAAAGTTAATAAACGTGTTGCTGTTATTGGTGCTGGTCCAGCAGGTTTATCTTGTGCCGATGTATTAACACGTAATGGAATTGACGCGGTCGTTTACGATAAACACGCCCAAATTGGCGGCCTACTTACTTTTGGAATTCCATCGTTTAAATTAGAGAAAGACGTTATTCAAACTCGCCGCGAAATATTTGAAGGTATGGGGATTGAATTTCGTCTAAATACTAACGTAGGCGTTGATGTTAGCTTTGACTCGTTAAGCGAAGAATACGACGCAGTATTTTTGGCCTTAGGTACTTACACTGATATGACAGGTGGTTTCGAAAACGAAAGTGCTCCGGGCGTGTATAGCGCGCTTGATTTTTTAATTGGTAATACACAACACATAATGAACATTACCGACAATGCCAAACCATTCGTAAGCTTTGAAAATAAAAAAGTGATTGTGTTAGGTGGTGGTGATACTGCAATGGACTGCGTACGTACCTCGATTCGACAAGCTGCGACAGAAGTAACGTGTGCCTATCGTCGCGACGAAGCCAACATGCCAGGTTCTCCTCGAGAAGTACAAAATGCTAAAGAAGAAGGTGTGAATTTTCAATTTAACATTCAACCCCTAGATATTGCCGTAGATAAAAATGGTAAAGCCTGTGGTGTTAACTTTGTTAAAACGCAACTTGGCGCCCCTGATGTCAATGGCAGAAGAAGCCCGGAACCCATTTCTGGCAGTGAATTTGTTATGGAAGCAGACGCAGTAGTCATTGCGTTTGGTTTCTTACCAAGCCCGCCACAATGGATGAAAGACGCAGGAGTTGAGCTAGATTCACGTGGACGGGTTATCGCCGTTGATAACAGTGAATTTGCTTTACAAACCACTAAGCAGAATATTTTTGCCGGTGGTGATATGGTGCTAGGTTCAGATCTTGTTGTGACCGCGGTTGATCAAGGTAGAAAAGCAGCAATCGGAATTTTAGATTACGTATTAAGTTAAGATACTTAACAACGCCTCGATAAAAAAGCAGCTATAGCTGCTTTTTTCATTTCAACATTTTATCATTTAGCCACTCAAATAAAAATAGTGAGCTATAATTTTTAAATATAAGACAAGACAATTGATGACATTAGTAAATAGTATTGAAGCGAGTATTTTTTATAATAAGGGTTAAGAGTAAGTATTAATTTAGATGTTAGTATGTCTTTCAGCTTCCTTTTGAGCTTCGACGACCAAAAACCCTATTAAGAAATTATGATGTCTGCTACTTTAGATAAGTCAAAATATAAATTGAGTGGGGTATTGTTAATGAAAAAGTTATTAGTACCAAAACTTTAAATATGATGCAGTTTTATAAAAACTACCTAAAAGCTCTTTCTGTATGCACTGTACTGATATTTGCTTCTTTTTGTGGTCAAGCTGAGGAAATTGAAGTTGTTACCGAATACCTAGAGCCCTATCAGATTAAAAATTCTGATGGCAGCCTTGGTGGTTTTTCTACAGATGTGGTTAAAGCATTATTTGAGATAACTCAAGATCAAGCTAAGATTCAGGTAATGCCTTGGGCAAGAGCTTACGAAGTTGCACTCCATCGTCCTAATATTTTAATTTATTCAATGGCACATACATTAATTAGAGATAACAAGTTTCATTGGATTGGCGCACTAAAAGATGAACGTTTATATTTTTGGGGCTTAAAAAAACATTACACCAAAAATAATTATCAAGTCTCTGAATTAAAGAACTATAAAATTGCCGTTTCACGAAATTCGAATGCCGCACAATATTTGTTTTCTCAAAACTTCTCTAATATATATCAGCTATCTAACGAACGAGAAAATATGAATATGCTATTTATTGATAGGGTTGATCTAATACTCGCAACACAAATAACAATTGAAACCAGAGCCAAAAATCTCGGGTACGACTTTAAAGATTTACAAAAATTAAACGAAGTAGCCGCTTTAAATAACAAACTCAGTATTGCCTTTAGCCTAGGAACTTCTCCTGCATTGGTAAAAAAATACAAAACTGCGTTTCAACAGTTAGTTGATAATGGCCAGCTGGCAAAACTTAAAGAAAAATGGAAATTATACTGATTTTTATTAGTCATTTCTTTGCAACTTCTTCTTTAGCACTAACTAAAATAAAGTAGCTACCTGATCACTCGTTTGGCATAATCATCTTAATTTTTAATATTCAGTAAACGGACAACAATATGATCCATAGTATGACGGCTTTTTCACGCTTTGAAGTAAAAGGTGATTGGGGTAATGCAGTTTGGGAAATTCGCTCTGTAAATCAACGATTCTTAGAAACTTACTTCCGTTTACCTGAGCAGTTTCGCAGTATCGAGCCGGTATTACGAGAGCGATTTCGCAAACAACTAAACCGCGGTAAAGTTGAATGTAACCTACGTTTCAATGCAAATGCATCAGAAAAAAATAACTTATCACTGAATAAAGATTTAGCTGAGCAACTTATTCAGCACGCTGGTTGGATCAACGAGCAAACACTCAATAGCCAATTAAACCCATTAGAAATAATGCGTTGGCCAGGTGTCATGGAAGCTGAAGAAGCGGATATGACAACTATCCAAAAAGAAATTTTAGCCGGGTTTGAGCAAGCTTTAACTGACTTTATTGCTGCTCGTGCCAGTGAGGGTGAAAACTTAAAAGATCTAATAGAACAACGTCTTGAAGGTATTGTTGAGCAGTCTGAAAAAGTAAAAACTTATATGCCAGAAGTTATTGCATGGCAACGTAAGCGTATTACCGATAAATTTACTGACGCGAAAATTGAACTTGATTCAAGCCGTGTTGAGCAAGAACTGGTATTACTTGCCCAGAAAATGGATGTTGATGAAGAAATTGACCGATTATTCTGTCATGTAAAAGAAACAAGAAGCATTCTTAAAAAAGGCGGCGCACAAGGTCGACGTCTAGATTTTATGATGCAAGAATTTAATCGTGAAGCTAACACCTTAGGTTCAAAATCAATTAATGCCGACATTACAAATTCAGCTGTTGAACTTAAAGTACTTATTGAACAAATGCGTGAACAGATCGCGAATATCGAATAGTCTTTAGGTGAATTTAATGATTGAAAAAGCCATAGTAAACTATGGCTTTTTTTATGGCTAATTTCCCCCTTAGCATAGTAAAAATAGAGATTGATTGGTATAACACCACTAGCAATTTTATAAGGGAGCTTTAAAAATGATCACACTATCTGCTAACCAATGCCGTGTTATTGGTGTAATGCTTGAAAAAGAAACGACGACTCCAGAGCAGTATCCACTCTCTTTAAATGGTATTACCATAGGCTGCAACCAAAAAAGTAACCGTGAGCCCGTAACTTCCTTTTCTGAAAGCGAAGTGCAAAACATAATTGATGAACTGGTAGACATGAATCAGTTAATGGTTGATCGCAAAGCTTCAGTGCGAGTAAATAAATACTTTCATCGATTTTGTAATACAGAATTTGGAAATTTGACATTTACGCCTCAGCAAAGAGCCATTATTTGTGTGTTGTTTCTCAGAGGACCACAAACTCCAGGAGAGTTAAGAACTCGTACCAATCGCTTGGCTGACTTTGCCGATGTCAGTGAAGTTGAAGCTACGTTAAATCAATTGCTAGATTTAAACGGTAATGCATTAGTCAAAAAACTAGAGCGAGAGCCTGGCAAGCGAGATTCTCGCTATGTTCATTTATTATCAGATTCCATGGAGCTTAATTTAGCCGAGTCTCACACTGCCAAAATTGACGACATTTCCGCTGAGAGTCAGCCTCAATTAGTGCAAAGAGTGTCAGAATTAGAGAAACAAGTTACAGCTTTGACCGAGCAGGTATCCATTTTAACTGAGTTAATAGGTGTGTAGTAACAATAGATTTGATGCGTAATTAGATCCA
>Ga0209395_1000961_pt1 | contig 41438 bp, 37 predicted proteins | sample GOMGulsemesocosm_3_FD_184635 | JGI IMG/M metagenome (GOLD analysis project Ga0209395, IMG submission 184635) | Methane-oxidizing microbial communities from mesocosms in the Gulf of Mexico - GOM9D Gulf of Mexico (SPAdes) (version 2) | ecosystem: Environmental > Aquatic > Marine > Cold seeps... | reverse complement strand
GCAAATTTTTCTACCAAATCGAAGATTTTCATGGCGAGTTCACCATCAACGCCTCGATCAATAGCTCCTTGCTCAAAACCAGCACGTTGCTTGGCCATTTCTTCAGGTTTCTTTTTACCCATCGCTCGACGAAGCATATCTGCCCCACCTAAAGAGTAACCGGCAAGTACCTGAGCAATTTGCATTACCTGTTCTTGATATAAAATAATACCGTAGGTAGGTTCTAATATTGGTTTAAGATCTTCATGCTGCCAAGTCGCATCTGGATAACTGACTTCTTCTCGGCCATGTTTACGCTCGATAAAGTTATCAACCATGCCTGACTGAAGCGGGCCTGGTCTAAAAAGTGCAACCAAAGCGATAATATCTTCAAAGCAATCCGGTTTTAATTTTGCGATTAGAGACTTCATACCACTTGATTCCAACTGGAATACAGCAGTGGTTTGAGAATTAAGTAGTACTTTAAAACTTGCCGGATCTTCTAAATGAATGCGAGTAATATCAATGGGCTCTTTGCCTGCTTTTAACAGTTTTTCATCAGCCATTTCAATCGCCCACTGCAAAATGGTAAGCGTTCTCAGTCCTAAGAAATCAAATTTTACTAAGCCAGCATCTTCTACATCATTTTTATCGAATTGTGTTACCGGGTTTTTACCTTCATCATCACAATAAAGTGGGGCAAAATCGGTAATAGTTGTTGGTGAAATAACTACACCACCGGCATGCTTACCTGCGTTTCTAGTTGTTCCCTCTAATATCCGACACATGTCGATTAAATCTTTTACATCGGAGTCTTGCGCATACGCTTCAGGTAACTTCGGCTCAACTTCAAACGCTTTCGCTAAAGTCATTCCAGGATCACCCGGAATTAATTTTGATAAACGATCAACAAAACCATAAGGATGGCCGAGTACCCGTCCTACATCACGTATTACCGCTTTAGCTGCCATCGTACCAAAAGTAATAATCTGAGATACTGCATCACGGCCATAAAGCTCCGCCGTATGATCAATAACTTCATCTCGACGATCCATACAGAAATCGACATCGAAATCAGGCATGGAAACACGTTCTGGATTCAAAAATCGTTCAAAAAGTAAATCGTATTCGAGTGGATCTAAATCGGTAATTTTTTGCGCGTAAGCAACAAGAGACCCTGCCCCAGACCCTCGACCCGGACCTACTGGAATATTATTGTCTTTACTCCACTGAATAAACTCCATTACAATCAGGAAGTAACCTGGGAATCCCATGTTATTAATTACTTCAAGTTCAATCGCTAAGCGTTCGTCATAAGGCTTACGTTTTTCAGCAAAATCTGGCGCGTCTTTATCAAAGATAAATTCTAAGCGTTCCTGTAAACCTTCTTCCGATACCTTAACCAAAAAGTCTTCAATTTTAAGCCCTTCTGTAGGAAAATCAGGTAATACGTATTCGCCGAGAGTTACCGTAACATTACAACGCTTGGCTATTTCAACACTATTAGCTAATGCTTCCGGAATATCGGAAAACAATTCGCACATTTCTTCTTCACTGCGAAGATACTGTTGGGTACTATATCGTTTAGGTCGTCTTTTATCGTCAAGCGTAAACCCGTCATGAATAGCGACACGTATTTCATGGGCATCAAAGTTATCTTCATTTAAAAAAACAACTTCGTTAGTTGCTACAACAGGTAATTGATATTGTTGCGCTAGATCTACTGCTAAATGAAGATAGTTTTCTTCATTTTCTCGTCCGGTTCGAATAAGTTCGAGAAAATAGTTGTTAGGGAAATGTTCTTGGTAAAAGCTCACCATTTCGTCAACTAAAGGCATATTTCCTTTAATTAAAGCTTTACCAATATCACCTTCTCTACCACCAGAAAGAATAATAAGACCTTCGGCATGTTCTATCAGCCACGCTTTATCAATAGCGGCTCTATTTTTCACATGCCCACGAAGATAGGCTTTTGAAATAAGCTCGGTGAGGTTCTTATATCCTTTGTTATTTGTTGAGATAACAACTAATCGGAATAATTCATCTTCAAGCTCGTCACTTAACACCCAAAAATCAGCACCAATAATGGGTTTAATGCCAGAACCATGACACGCGTGATAATACTTAACTAAACCACAAAGGTTAGTTTGATCGGTTAATGCTATAGCAGGCATCGACAGGTCAACAGCCTTAGCGATGATCGGTTTGACTTTATTCAAACCATCGCACATAGAAAAGTCACTGTGCACGCGCAAATGAACAAACTTAGGATCTACACCTACGATTGTATCGGCTTCTTCAATTGGAGGTTGAACGACTTCGTCAGACATTAACTTATTTAATTCCTTGAGCTGCGATAACTTTTGCTACAGGTTTGAAACTAGCTCGATAACAATCAATAACACCATGCTCAATTATTTTGGCTAAGTGTACTTTTGTTGGATAACCTTTATGTTGTGCAAAACCATATTCAGGATATTTTTTATCTAATTCAATCATTTCGTCATCACGCGCAACTTTTGCGAGAATAGAGGCTGCACTAATTTCTGCAACACGATCATCACCTTTTACAACAGCTTCAGTATTGATTTGTCCGTTTTTTCCTAAAAATGTTGGACAGCGATTGCCATCAACTAAAACAAAGTCAGGCTCAATATCCAATGAATAAACAGCTCGCTGCATAGCCAACATAGTGGCATGTAAGATATTTAAGGTATCAATTTCTTCTGGCGATGCACGGCCTATAGACCACGAGAGTGCTTTTTCTTTAATTTCTTGTGAAAGAATTGCGCGTTTTTTTTCTGAAAGTTTTTTAGAGTCCGTTAAACCCTCTATCGGATTGTCAGGATCAAGAATAACGGCTGCAGTAACAACATCCCCAACTAATGGGCCACGCCCTACCTCGTCAACACCCGCTATACGATAAGCCACAGGATATATAAATGGAGGAAAAACGACTTTCTTTTTAACACTTTTTTTTAAGGTCATGCTTTTAATAACTCATCAACGGCGAGAGCGGCTTTTTCGCTCGCATTTTGTTTCAGTTCATTATGTATCTGAATAAATTTGGCATTCAATTGGCTTTGGTCTTGATACAAACGTTCACGAATTAATGGAACAATTTTCTCTGGGGAAACATCATCTTGCAACAGTTCTGGCACCAAGGTTTCATTTGCTAATAAATTTGGCAAAGAGAACCATTGAAGTTTAACTAACCACTTAGCAAGTAAATATGTCATCAAATTAAACTTATAGGTGATCACCATAGGTCGCTTTATTAAAGCAGCTTCGAGTGTCACTGTACCTGATGCCGTTAGTAAACAATCACTTGCAGCCATTGCATCTTGCGTTTTATTGATAATGATTTTTACGGGTAAGTCTGGCGAAATTTCGTTTTTGATTGCTAGAAACTGATCAGCCCTTTTTTGACTGATCATAGGAGCAATAAATACCAAGTCAGGATCAAGTTTAGCTAATTGAGTGCCACTTTGTAAAAATGGCTCAACCAGTTTTGCTAACTCACCTCCTCTACTACCAGGCATAAGCGCTAATACTTTGGCATTCTCAGGTAAATCTAGAGATTGTCTAGCGGCTAGGCGATTTGACTCCATAGGTATATCATCGGCAAGAGAATGACCTACAAACGTACAAGGGACGTTATACTTATCATAAAACTTCTTTTCAAAGGGTAAAAGCGACAAAACCATATTGGTCGCGCGCGCTATTTTAAAAATACGTTTTTCACGCCATGCCCATACGGAAGGACTAACATATTGAACCGTTTTTATGCCTTTGGCTTTTAGTTTTTCTTCAAGCGTTAAGTTAAAGTCTGGGGCGTCTATGCCAATAAATACATCGGGCTTATTATCGGTAAAATAATTAACCATAGACTTTCTTACATGGAGTAAGCGGCGGATCCGACCTAACACCTCAACAATTCCCATTACTGAGAGTTCGTCCATTGAGAATAAGCTATCAAAGCCTAAGGTCAACATTTTAGGTCCGCCAATACCTACGAATTTTGCTTGGGGGTATCGCTTCTTAAGAGCAATGATTAATCCTGCACCTAGGGTATCCCCAGAATGCTCCCCTACTACAATACCAAATACCGGTGATTCAGAGTTTATAGTAGGGATATTATCAATATCGAGGTGAGAGTCAGCCACAATTCTTCTTATAGTTTGTTGCGCCACAAAGCGGTATTAACGAATAATACCGCGACTTGAGCTTTCAATGAAGTCTGCAAATAGCTTAACTTCGGGTATTGAACCATATTGCTTAATTATTACTTCAACAGCTTCTTCAGCTGATAAGCCTTTACGATAAACTTCTTTATAAGCTCTTTTGATATTTAAGATAACATCTTTATCAAATCCTCGGCGCTTAAGGCCTTCAGAATTTAAACCAAAAGGTTTTGTCGGTTGACCTGACGCCATGACATATGGAGGTACGTCTTTTAATACTAATGCATTAGCAGCAATAAAACTGTGAGCACCAATATGACAGAATTGATGTACACCAGACATGCCACCTAAAATCACATGGTCACCAACATGAACATGGCCAGCAATTGAAGCGTTGTTGGCCATAATACAATTATTACCCACCATACAATCATGCGCTACATGGGTGTAAGCCATAAATAAATTGTTGCTGCCAATCTGCGTTAAACTATTGTCTTGAATCGTGCCTCGATGAATTGTGCACGATTCTCTGAACGTATTATTGTCGCCAATAACAAGCTCTGTTGGTTCACCAGCATATTTTAAATCTTGGCATTCTTCGCCAATGCTAGCAAATTGAAAAATTCGATTTCCTTTACCGATACGTGTAGGTCCATTAATAACAACGTGTGAACTAATCACACAATCATCACCAATCACTACGTCTTTACTAATATATGTCCACGGGCCTACGGTAACATTCTTACCAATTACAGCACCCGGTTCAATAATAGCTTGTTCATGTATCATTTTTGCACCATATCATTGCAATGAAGAGAGGATTATTTATTAAAGTTTACGTCGAGCACACATTAAGTCAGCTGAACAAACGACTTTACCATCAACTTTCGCTTCACCATAAAATTTCCACATACCTCGACGTTCTTTAATGAATTCAACGTGTAGGTGCATGGTATCTCCCGGAACTACCGGTTTTTTAAATTTTGCTTTATCGATTGAAGCAAATAAGTACATTTCACCATCTTGTCGAGCTTCTGACGATTTAAATCCTAGAATACCTGTCGCTTGCGCCAAGCTTTCCAAAATCATCACACCTGGAAAAATAGCTAACTCTGGAAAATGTCCTTGAAATACAGGTTCATTAAAGGTTACGTTTTTAATAGCATGAAGTGTTTTACCGGGCACATAATCAACAACTTTGTCGACTAGCAGCATTGGATAACGGTGAGGGATTAATTCTTGAATTTCATGAACGTTTAACTCATTTTTTTGAGATTCCAATTCACTATTCCTTTTAAGAGTAAATAAAATAAAGTAGCGCTATAACAGGGGAATTGCTAAAACTTTACTTTTTTTCTAGAGCAGATAGGCGTTTTGCCATATCATCTAATTTTTTAATGCGGGCGTTAGTTCTACGCCAATCTTTGTTATCTGCAACTGGCATACCGGACGAATATACACCCGACTCAGTAATAGATTTAGTCACCATAGCCATACCAGTGAAAACACAATTATCAGCGATTTCAATATGACCGTTAACACCAACTAAACCCGCTAACGTACAATTTTTTCCAACGATTGTACTACCAGCAACAACACTACATGCGGCCATTGCTGTACCGGCACCAATAACTACGTTATGTGCAATTTGAATTTGGTTATCTAAAATAACGTTATCTTCGATGATAGTATCATCTAGTGCACCACGGTCTATTGTGGTACTAGCGCCTATTTCAACACAGTTTCCTATAATAACAGATCCGAGCTGAGGAATTTTAAGCCATGTGCCTTTTACCGGCGCGTAACCAAAACCATCAGAACCAATAACAGTATTAGCTTGAACTAAACAATCTGTGCCAATTTTAACTTCATGATAAATACTGACGTTTGACCATAAAGAAGTGTTGCTACCTATTTGCGCATTTACGCCAATAAAACAACCAGCACCAATTGAAACATTGTTACCTAATGTAACTCCTGCTTCGATAACTGCATTTGCACCAACAGTAACATTATCACCTAGTATAGCTGATGAATGAATGACCGCTGATTGGTGAATGCTAGAAGCTGTTTTAGGTGTAGTATCCAGTAATTGGGCGACAAGTGCATACCCTAAATAAGGATTGCTCATCACTAAAGAGTTAGTTGGACATTTATCTAGAAAGTCTTCACTAATAATCACGGCACTTGCTTGAGTATTAACAAGTTGTTGACGGTATTTTTTATTCGCTAAAAAAGCGATTTGCCCGTGTTGGGCATTCAATAAGGTAGCTAAACTGTTAACTTCAAGATTTTCATCACCGTTAACAGTTGCACCTATTTTTGCTGCAATTTCAGCAAGAGTATAACTTTTTTGGGTCATTATTATTTAAGCTTACTTACTTTTTCAATCACGTCATTTGTGATGCTAAGTTTAGGCTTAGAAAAAACAACAGCCTTTTGTTCTAAAATAAGGTCAAACTTATCTTTAGCTGCAATGTTGTCAATCGCTTGGCGAACAAGAGCAATAATTTTAGTTGTTTCTTCGTTTTGACGAACACCCGTTCTTTGTTGAAACTCTTTACCTTTTGCTTGATATTCTTGGAACTTAGTAGCGATACTTTGATCAAGTTTATCTTTTTCTTTCTTGCTCATTACTGATGCATCACGTTGTTTCTTCTCTTGGAAGTACTTGATGTCTTTTTCTAATTGCGCAAGAACTGCTTTTTCATCTTTAAATTCAGCTTCTAGCTTTTGCATTACTACAGCTGTTTGTGGAATTTTACCCATTACTTCTTGAAAGTTAACCACACCAATTTTTTGATCGGCAGCTAAAGCTGAACCTGCTAATAACATGCTTGAAGCTGCTGTCGTCATCACTAAAGATTTAATAAATTTATTCAATGTGTTCTCCTGAAATATTATAATTTTTTTATTAAGTGTTATGTATTATATGTATATAGGGATCTTTTAACAGTTTAAAAGGTTTTACCTATGTTAAATGTGAAGAATTTTGTATCGTCGAACTCTTCGCTCTTTAATGGTTTAGCAAAACTAAAGATCATTGGTCCCATTGGAGACAACCACTGAACTGACATACCTGCTGACGCTCTATAGCTACTTGGGTCTGCAAAGTCTTGTATTTTACTAAACTGAAAGTCTGATAAATCGCTATAATCATCTATGTTAAATTCAGTATCCCATACATTACCCGCATCAATAAAGAAGCTTGAACGAACACTGTTTGAAAATCCTTCATCTAAGAAAGGTGTTGGTACAATTAGCTCTAAACCAGCTAAAACAATAGCATTACCACCAATAGAGCTTTGATAAGAGCTAATTGAGTCAAATTCAGCAGATTTACAACAGATAGTCCCTGAAGCTGTACTAATTGTTTGAGGAGTACGAAATAGTGCTTTTGGACCAACGGTGTTGCTCTCAAAGCCTCTTAGCGTATCAGCACCACCCGCTCTAAAATTCTCTTGGAATGGGTAGATATGTTCGTTTCCATCAAATTCGCCATAACCATTACCATAACCGGCTTGGAAACGTGCTAGCACGGTCCATCGTTGATCTCTTGACAGTGGGAAGTACCACTTACCGTCAAAGTTTACTTTAAAGTAATTCAGATCTGAGTTTGGCGTGGTCATCTTGTACGATAAACTCTGGCTAGAACCTGCCGATGGGAAAGTTCCTCGGTTTAACGTAGAACGAGATATAGCCGCGGTTAAATCAAATGTCTCAAAATGTAAGCTTTCACTAGGGTTATTCGGATCAGAATAAATGCTATAAAAAGTTTCTATTTGTTCGTAAGATTGTTGACGCGTCAATGTTTCATTTTTGTAATTAAGACCAAAACTCAAACGTACGTATTCATTAATAGGGAAACCTAAGTTAACGCCTACACCAAATGTTTTACGTTTGTATTGTTCTAAGTTAGCTCTACCTGCATCAAATTCGTTGTAATAAATGGTTCCGCCCAGTGAAACAGCATCGGTAGTAAAGTAAGGGTCGGTATATGATAGGCTGGCACTTTGAGAATAACTGACCGTATTAAGGTTCAATGCTAATCTATTACCCGTACCTAAAAAGTTATTTTGCTGTATGCCTGCATTTAGACTTAACTTGGTTGTATCACCGTAACCAATACCCGCAGTGAATTGACCAGATGCTTGTTCTTTGACCATAAAGTCGACATCAACTAAGTCATCTTCACCTGGTAATTTAGTTGTTTCAAATTCAACTTCTTCAACATACGGTAGTCGTTGTAACCATGCTTTTGAAGACTCAACTTGATTATTAGATAGCCATGCACCTTCCATTTGACGCATTTCACGTCGAAGTACACGGTCTGCAGTTACAGAGTTACCACTAAAGTTTATACGGTTAACATAAACACGTTTACCGGGTTCAACATTAACAACCAATTTAACGGTTTTATCTTCTTCATTAATTTCAGGGATTGTTCTCACTTGAGGGTAAGCATAGCCGAAGCGACCTAAAAACTTACTGATCATCTCTTCGTTATAAGTAACAACAGCACCATTATATAAATTATCTGAACGCAATGGCGTTATCGATTTAATGGTTTTTTCAAAGCCCGCTAAATCACCGATGAAATCCACTTCACTAACCGTGTATTTTTCACCTTCTTCAACATTGAGTGTTATGTAAACCGCTTTTTTGTCTGGCGTCATGGAAACTTGAGTAGAATTAACTTTGTATTGCAAATAACCTCGGTCAAGATAATAGCTTTCAATCGTTTCCATATCACCTTGTAAGGTTTGTTTCTGGTAACGGTCTTGCGCCATAAAATTCCACCAAGGGGAATCGTAGGTTAACTCTATATTTTTAAGTAACTCTTTATCGGTAAAAAGCTCATTACCAACAATGTTAATTTGTTGAATTGCGGCGGCATCACCTTCGTGAAAGGTAAAGTTTATTTTTACACGGTTTCGAGGAAGATGAGTAATGTCAGCTCTAACATCAGCGTTATATTTACCAACACTGTGATAGAAGTCTTCTAAACCAAGCTCGATTCCTGAAATAACAGTTCGGTCTAATGTTTCACCAACACGAATATCACTATCGTCAAGACTTTGAGTTAATTGCTCGTCTTTAAGGTCTTTGTTACCGTCGAAGGTAACTTCACTGATTGTTTCTCGCTCACGTACTTTAAAAATCAGTGTATTTCCTTCACGAAATACCGCGATGTCATTAAAATGACCTGATCTGTATAGCGATTTAATTGATTGAGAAACCCTAAAATCGTTAAGCTCATCTCCAATATTAAATGGGATATGCGTTAACGCAGCACCAACAGCAACACGCTGTAACCCTTGAACCTTGATATCTTCGACTTGGAATTCTTCTGCAGCTTCTGCATTGCTAAATAAACTCGTTAACAATGTTGCTAAGGCAATTTTTTTTATCATCATAAATATTAACTTATATACTTCTTTTATTAATTAATTAGTTAGTGTCGATAATGTTACTAAAGTCGAGACAAATCATTAAACAGTGCGATACTCATTAATCCTAACAGGATAATAGTACCAAATCTAAACCCTACCTCTTGTACTTTCTCAGGTACGGGCTTCCCAGTGAAAAGTTCTATAATGTAATAGAGTAAGTGTCCACCATCAAGAACCGGTAAAGGTAATAAATTTATAATACCTAAATTAATACTAATTAGCGCCAAAAACTGCAAAAAGTAAACCAATCCATAATCAGCACTGCTTCCTGCGCCTTGGGCGATTGAAATAGGTCCACTCAAATTTTTAACAGATACATCGCCTGTGAGTAGCTTCCCAATCATTTGTAGACTTAACACTGTTAAGTTCCACGTTTCCTTTGCACTCTCTGTAACCGAGTCAACAATTCCGTAAGCAACATTAATACGGTATTCGTCAGGGTATGGAGCTGATTTAGGAGATACACCTAAAAATCCAATGGTAGTTCCATTACGCTCTATCGCTTTTGGTGTTACTTGTAAAACTTCTATTTGATCGTTTCGTTTAACTTCTATTGTAATTTGTTGATTAGGGAAACGCTTAACCATGTCTGAAAACTTATACCAGTCACTCTCAACGTTAACCTCATTAACCGACAACAACAAATCGCCTATTTTCATTCCTGCTTGTTCAGCAGGGCTGGCTTTTTGAATTGCTATAACTTCGTTATACACTTCAGAGGTAAATGGCTTAATTCCGAGACTTGCTATAGCGGACTGTTTTTCCGGGGAAAATGCCCACTTTGTCGTATCAAGCTTAGTACTCGTTACTAAAACACTATCGTCTTGTTTTGTGCTTATCAGAATTGACGAACTACCAATTTCACTCATCAGAGCTAAGTTAACATCTTGCCAATCAATTATTTCTTTACCCGCAATTTCTACAATTTGACTATTGCCAGGTAATCCCGCTTTTGCCGCTATTGATGTTGGCTCAATATTACCAATCATGGGTTTAATGCTGGGTATACCAATTAAAAACGCAAAATAAAAGGCAACTAAAGCAAAAGCAAAATTAGCAAGTGGACCGGCTGCAACTATTGCAATACGTTGAGATACACGTTTACCATTAAATGTTTGATGTTGTTCGTTTGGTAGTACGTCATCCACACGATCATCTAACATTTTTACATAACCACCCAACGGAATAAGCGCAACTACGTATTCAGTTCCGTCAGCACCCACTTTGCTCCAAAGCTTTTTACCAAAACCAATAGAGAAGCGATGTACTTTTACACCATTGCGTTTTGCAACCCAAAAGTGACCGTATTCGTGAACGGTGATTAAGATACCTAATGCAACAATAAATGAAGCTAAATTCCAAAAAAAATCAAACATGCAACTACAATTCTTGTCCTTTGTTATTAAGATAATCGTTCAATAGCGCTTTAGAAAACGCTCTGACTCGTTTATCTAAATCAATCACATCAGTAATTGATGTCACCTCTTCTGAGACAAATTTATTCACAGAAGTTTCATTTATTTTATATATATCGGTAAATTTAATTGATTTGTTTAAAAATGCATCTACCGCAACTTCATTTGCCGCATTTAATGCAGTACAAGCACCCTGTCCATGTTTACACGATTCAATCGCTAACTTCAGGTTCGGGTATTTTTTATAATCAACTTCTTCAAAGTCAAAAGAAGCCGTTTTGAAAAAGTCTAAAGGTTCGACACCCGATTCAATACGTTCAGGAAAAGCAAGTGCATGAGCAATAGGAGTTCTCATGTCAGGGTTGCCCATTTGTGCAATCACTGAACCATCTTTATATTGCACCATAGAATGGATAGTACTTTGGGGATGTAACACCACTTGAATGTCATCAGGCTCTACATTAAATAACCACTTAGCTTCAATAAACTCTAAGCCCTTATTCATCATAGTTGCAGAATCAACTGATATTTTTTGTCCCATATCCCAATTAGGGTGAGCACAGGCTTGTTCTACCGTTACCGATTCAAGTTGTTCTAAAGTATGAGTTCTAAAAGGGCCGCCTGAACCAGTTAACAATATTTTACTGATACCATTTTCTTTTAAATCACAATAGCCAGGTTCATTTTGAACGTTTAAAGGTAAACATTGAAAGATGGCATTGTGTTCGCTGTCGATTGGAAGTAATTGAGCACCACTTTCTTTAACAGCCTCTATAAAAATTGCACCAGAGGTAACTAAAGCTTCTTTATTAGCTAATAAAACCTGCTTACCTGCTTTTACCGCCGCTAAAGTAGGCATTAGCCCTGAAGCTCCAACAATAGAAGCCATTACGGTATCAGCGTTATCAGCACTCGAAATTTCTTCTAAAGCACTTTCACCAGATGAGACCTTAATATTAGTTAGCTTAAGTACCATAAGCTTTTGGCGTAATTCATCGGCATGTGACTTAGAAACCATGACTACTTGCTGAGGCTCAAACTCTTTACATTGTTCAAGTAGCTTATCAACATTAGAATAGGCAGATAAACTAACCACCGTAAAACGTTCTGGATGTCGACGAATAACATCCAATGTACTTAAACCAATAGAGCCTGTTGAACCGAGTATACAAATACTTCGCATATTTTTATTCGTTTCTGTCATTTACCAGCCTATTAAGGCGTAACACAACGCATATATTGGCGCCGTTGCCGTTAAGCTATCAATTCTGTCTAAGATGCCACCATGACCAGGTAAAATTGAACCACTATCTTTGATACCGGCTTGTCGTTTAAACATACTTTCGTTTAAATCACCCAAAACTGATACGGTAGTAATTAATATTGTAATAGGCAGGATCAAATAAAACTGTTCGGCTGTAAAATTCATGCTTAAGCCAGCTACAGTAACTAAAATACACGCCATAGCGACTCCACCTAGAAAGCCTTCCATTGTTTTACCTGGGCTTACGTTAGGTAACAACTTATGTTTACCGAATGCTTTACCTACAAAATAAGCACCTATGTCTGCACTCCATACCATCAAAAATAAAAACATGATCAGTTGGGCGCCTTGATAAACATCTGTTTGGTATTCGCTACTACGTAAAACAATAAAAGCTAACCAAGTAGGTACTAAAGTTAACCAGCCGAATACACCCCTAACTGAACGATGGCTAGACCAAAACTTACTGTACCTAGGATATAAAAAGGTTAATGTTGCAGATAAAACCCACCATGCAACGGCGAGCCATAATATATAAATGATTGAATCTTGCAAATTAGAAGATGAAAGCCACATTTCAAGTAATGGAAAGCAATACCACAAGGCTCCAATTAATACGGTAGTAACCGTAACAAAAGCCAAACGTCTTCTTTTATTTGAGAAGCCCATTAGAGGACCCCATTCCCATGCACCGATGCCCATGATCACCAGCATTAACGCCGAGAAATATGGTAATGGAAGATAAAAAATACTGGCTATTGTTGCCGGTGCTAATATTAATGCTGTTATTATTCTAAGTTTTAACAAATCATACCCTTTTAAATTAATTTTTATTATTATTATTTAAAGTCATCTTTGATGATAAACAGACTAAATATGCTTGAAAGCTCACTTTGGTAAGTCATACTAAATAATAGTAGAGCCGTAAGCGATTATTATTTCATTATAAGCATTAAAAAACGTTTGTTAATCGTTTACTTTGATACTTGTTCACCGGTTAAACCAAAACGTCTTTCCCGCTGATCGAACACATTTACAGCTTTTTCAAATTCATCGCTATTGAAGTCTGGCCATAATACATCGGTAAAATAAAACTCCGCGTACGCTGCTTGCCATAGAAGGAAGTTACTAATTCTATAATCCCCTCCAGTTCTTATCAATAAGTCTAACTCTGGTAAATTACTTAATGAGATATGCTCATTTAATAAAGACTCGGTAATATCTTCTGGAGATAAATCCTTATTTAAGACTTTAGCCGCAATTTTCTGTGTTGCTTGGGTAATATCCCATCGTCCACCGTAATTAGCAGCAATCGACAACACCATTTCTTGGTTATTTTTTGTAAGTTCTTCTGATTCTTTTATCTTTTTCTGTAATTTTGTTGAAAAGCGAGACACATCACCAATAATCTGAAATCGAATGCCATTTTTATGTAAACGCTTCACTTCGCGAGTTAATACGAACATGAATAGCTCCATAAGAACACTGACTTCAGATTCTGGACGTTGCCAATTTTCACTACTAAAGGCAAAAAGCGTTAACGCTTTTACCCCTAAATTTCTTGCTGAGGATACGGAAGAACGAACAGTTTCGACCCCTGATTTATGACCTGCCACTCTAGATTTAGAGCGAGCTTGTGCCCAGCGGCCATTTCCGTCCATGATAATTGCTATATGCTCAGGAATTTTTCTATTTTCTTCACTCATTTATTCGGTATTGCCTTTTTAATGATCCACGATACAAAAAAGCCGTAGAGTTTTACCAACAGGTATTATCTACGGCGATTATTAATAAGCAATTAAAACTTTAGATTTCCATTAATTCCGCTTCTTTCACGGTTAAAATATCATCAACTTGTTTAATAAATGTGTCTGTGATTTTTTGAATCTCATCTTCCGCTTGACGATGCTCATCTTCACTTATTTCTTTTTCTTTTAATAAGCTCTTGTAATCAGAGTTAGCATCACGACGAATATTACGAATTGCGATTTTACCATTTTCAGCTTCACCACGAACAACTTTAACTAAGTCTTTACGACGTTCTTCAGTTAACGGCGGTAATGGTATACGAATTAACGTGCCATTTGATTGAGGGTTCAAACCTAAATCAGATTTTAAAATAGCTTTTTCTACAGCGCCAATCATACCTTTATCAAAGATAGTAATTGCTAGAGTTCTTGCATCAGGTACTGAAATGTTACCTACTTGATTTAACGGAGTTTCCATACCGTAATAATCAACAGAAATACTATCTAATAATGAAGCATGCGCTCGACCCGTTCTTATTTTAACTAGGGTGTTTTTTAATGCTTCAGTGCTTTTACCCATACGTTCTTGGGCATCTTGTTTTATTTCACTAATCACGTTAAATTCCTTAAATTAGTTTAGATTTTTTTCATGGTCGATGACTGTACCTTCGTCTTCACCTAAAATAACAGATTTAAGTGAACCTGCTTTATTCATGTTGAAAACTCTAATCGGCATACTGTGGTCACGTGCCAAAGTAAATGCAGCTAAATCCATTACTTGTAACTCTTTATCAAGTACTTCGTTGTATGTTAAGTGCTTGTATAACGTCGCATCAGGGTTTTTAACTGGATCTTCAGAATAAATACCATCAACTTTTGTTGCTTTTAAAACAATATCCGCTTCAATCTCTATGCCACGTAAGCATGCTGCTGAATCAGTAGTAAAAAATGGATTTCCTGTGCCCGCACTAAATATTACAACGCGGCCAGACTTTAATAAACTAATAGCCTCTGCCCAGTTATAACGGTCACATACACCAGCAAGATCAATTGCTGACATTAAACGAGTATTAACAAAAGCACGGTGTAGCGCATCTCTCATTGCTAAACCGTTCATTACAGTAGCTAACATCCCCATTTGGTCGCCAACAACGCGATTCATGCCTGCATCTGCAAGCCCTTTTCCGCGGAATAAATTACCACCACCGATAACTAATCCTACTTGAACTCCCATTTCGATAAGTTCTTTAATTTCTTGCGCCATGCGATCGAGGATTTTTGGGTCTATACCAAATCCTTCTGAGCCCATGAGTGCTTCGCCACTCAATTTTAATAAAATTCGACGATATGTTGGTTTTGGGTTCATGCTCATATAATAAACATTCCTGTACTTTTCTTAAGATGAAAAAAATAGCCGTGACCAATTCTGGTCGCGGCTATTTTAGTACGTTTAGCTTACTATCGAAAGTCTAATTACAAAATAAGAGCATCTAATAGTAAATTAAACATCAAAAACTTAAAAATTAAGCTTTTGCTGCAGCAATTTGAGCTTCTACTTCAGCAGCAAAGTCTTCTTCTTTCTTCTCGATACCTTCACCAACTTCTAAACGAACAAAGTTAGAAATAGTTACGCCTTTCTCTTTAAGAACAGCGCCAACAGTTTTCTTAGGTTCCATGATGAAAGCTTGACCAGTTAAAGAAATTTCACCAGTAAACTTCTTCATACGGCCGATGATGATTTTTTCAAGTAAATCAACAGGTTTTTTCTTGCTTTCTTCAAGAGCATCGTTTTCAGCTTTTAAGATATCTAACTGGATACGCTTCTCATTTTCAACAACTTCAGCAGGTACGTCTTCTGGGTTGATGAATTCAGGCTTACTTGCAGCAACATGCATAGCGATGTGCTTAAGTGATTCAACATCACCTTCACCAGCAACAACTACACCAATTGTAGCGCCGTGCTTGTATGAAGCTAACGTAGTACCTTCAACATAAGCTACACGACGAACATTGATGTTTTCACCAATTTTAGTCACTAAAGCAATACGCTCTTCTTCAAACTTAGCTTGTAAGTCTTCGATAGAAAGACTTTCAGCTGCTGCAGCATCTGCAACTTTATTAGCAAATGCTAAGAAGTTGTCATCTTTTGCTACAAAATCAGTTTGACAGTTAACTTCAACTAATGTGCCGTCTTTAATGATAATTTGACCTTCAGCAGCGATGTTACCTGCTTTTTTAGCCGCTTTAGCTTGACCGTTCTTACGCATGTTTTCAATCGCAAGTTCCATATCACCGTCAGCTTCTTGTAATGCTTTTTTACAATCCATCATGCCCGCAGCTGTACGCGCACGTAATTCTTTAACCATTGCAGCAGTAATTGCCATGAGTTAATCCTAATTTTTCAGTTATCCCCGCACAATAAAGTTTTGGGAATAAGTATTAAATAAGTTGCGATAATAGAATAACTCTATTATCGCCACATGAAATAAACGTTTTAAGAGCTAATTATTCAGCTTCTACAAAACCGTCTTTTTCAGCTTGAACAACGATATCTTGCTCACGACCTTCTAGAACTGCATTTGCAGCAGAATCTAAGTATAAGGTTACAGCACGAATCGCATCATCGTTACCAGGTACGATGTAATCAACACCGTCTGGGTTAGAGTTTGTATCTACAACAGCAACTACCGGAATACCTAGGTTGTTAGCTTCTTTAATAGAGATATGTTCATGGTCAGCATCAATGATAAAAATAACATCAGGTAAACCACCCATGTTTTTGATACCACCAAGACTTTTGTCAAGCTTTTCCATTTCACGAGTACGCATTAAAGCTTCTTTCTTAGTAAGAGCTTCAAAAGTACCGTCTGAGCTTTGAGCTTCAAGATCTTTTAAACGTTTGATTGATTGACGAACTGTTTTCCAGTTAGTCAACATTCCACCTAACCAACGGTGGTTAACGTAGAATTGGTCACATTTAATTGCAGCATCTTTAACTGCATCGCTTGCTGCGCGCTTAGTACCAACAAATAAGATTTTACCTTTCTTTGAAGATACGTTGTTAATGAAAGCAAGAGCTTCATTAAACATTGGAACAGTCTGTTCTAAGTTGATGATATGAACTTTATCACGTGAACCAAAAATGTAAGTTTTCATTTTTGGATTCCAGTAACGAGTTTTGTGACCGAAATGAACACCTGCTTTAAGCATATCGCGCATTGAAACGTTTGGCATGATTTTTCCTTTGAGGGTTAAGCGTTCATACACCCAATATACAAGACTCTTTTATGTTTATTTTCAATTAAATAGAAATAAACTGAGCACCCCAGTATACCTTTGCTAGATGTATGTGAGTTTATGTTTAAAACTAACCATAATTGGTCAGTCGTTATTGGCTAATAACACACAAATAATTCATGTGAAATATTAGCGGTGCACTTTATACCACAAATTATTATTTTTTGCTAGATTTTATGATGTTGCTTAGCCAATATAGTTACTTTTTTTTACCTTGTTAATATTGTTCTAGGATTGATGGGTATTGCGCGTTAAAATTAGAACCAAACAAGCCAGATTTGAATCATTATGTCAGCACAACTTTTTTATTTATACGATACGCATTGCCCTTGGAGCTATGCAACTTTACCGCTAGTAAACGAAATATCCAACGTGTACCCAGAAATAGAGATACATTTACTACATTGCGCTCGTTATGAAGGCGATGAGAACATCTCGATACAGACGATAGATGCTGTTGAAGAAGACAGTTCGGTACAATTTAGTGAAAACTATATAGCTAATCAGAAGCATGCGAAAGATTCGACACTCTCAGCAAATCTCATGGCTTGGGTATCAAATAAAGTTCCTGGTGTAGCATTAGACGTATTAAATGCTTTATTTACCGCTCACTTTGAACAATCAAATGAGTTACTTTCTGCAGATGACACTGCGGACTTAGTCAGCCAATTTAAGTTATCACCACCAAGTAAAATTTTTACATTAGATAAACTAACTAAAGATGCAGAAATAGCCATTCACGGCATTGACGAGCTTCAAGAGGTTATAGGTACTCAATCAATCCCTGCAATTTTGCTTGCGGTAGATGAAAATCTTATATTATTAAACCATAATTTATATCTTAAACATCCAAAAGCGATTGTAGAAGCTGTTAAATTAGAGCTTGGTGAATCATAGCTTCTAATTCTTGATAGACAATATATGTACAGTTAGGCAAAATACTTGCCTTAAAAATTGAATAAAAAGGTTGTTATACCATTATCCTAATGGGTGTTTTCAACCAGAACAAAATCCAAATATGAGGCGTAAATGGGAATCAATATAAAGAGTCAGGAAGAGATCAATAAAATGCGTATCGCAGGTCAGCTAGCTGCGGACGTGTTAGAAATGATCGAACCGCATGTAAAATCGGGTGTTACTACTGATGAACTGAACACAATTTGTGCTGAGTATACTGATAAAGTTCAAAATGCGATTTCTGCTCCACTCAATTACCATGGTTTTCCAAAGTCGGTTTGTACTTCTGTTAACCATGTGGTTTGCCACGGAATTCCTGATAGTACCGTATTAAAAGACGGTGATATCGTAAATATCGACATTACTGTAATAAAAGATGGCTATCACGGTGATACCAGTAAAATGTTTCTTATTGGCGATGTATCTCCCGAAGATAATCGCTTATGTAGAATTACACAAGAATCACTTTATCTCGCTCTTAAAAAAGTTAAACCTGGTGTTCCTTTTGGTGAAATTGGCGCAACCATTCAAAAATTTATTAAAAAGTCTGGCCGTTATTCAATTGTAAAAGAATATTGTGGTCATGGTATTGGTGCTGAATTTCATGAAGAACCTCAAATTGTTCATTACAAAAACAATGATAAAACCAAAATTGAAGAAGGCATGTGTTTCACCATTGAACCAATGATTAACTTAGGCCGAGCTAATACCATACTCGATAAAGAAGATAATTGGACCGTTTATACCGTTGACGGTAAAAAGTCGGCTCAGTGGGAGCACACTATCGTTGTTACGAGAACAGGTTGTGAAATTCTAACGCTCCGAAAAGAAGAAAAATTACCACGAATATTACATAACTAACTTATACATACGCCATGTTTTCTAGATTACTTAATTATTATAAGAAGAAAAAAGTGAATAAAGAATCAATCCTTCCTAGCGAGTTTATAGATAAGTTAGCGATTAGTGCACCTTATATTTCAAGCACTGAAATTTGCGAGTTAAGTAAATCATTTCAAGACTGGCAACAAGAAGTCTTTCCAGACGAAGACATCACCACACTTGTCAACGCAAGAGCTGAATTCGTAGACAACGTGTTAATTAAGTTATGGTGTCAACACGAACTTGATGAATATCAAATATGTTTGCTCGCAGTAGGTGGTTATGGACGAGGTGAACTTCACCCTTATTCAGATGTAGATATTCTTCTCCTTACTCAAGATAAAATAGATCAAGATTTAGAAGAAAAAATCTCAGCTTTTATCACTCAACTATGGGACGTTAAACTCGATATTGGCCAAAGTGTTCGCAGTGTTAAAGAATGCTTAAAGCAGGCGGTTAACGATGTAACTGTAGCCACAAACTTGATGGAAATGCGTCAAATTTGTGGAACTCAGGCGCTTACAGACCAATTACAACCTTTACTTAATGAAGATGTTTTTTGGACATCTAAAAAATTCTTTATTGCAAAACGTGATGAACAATACACTCGTCATCAGCAATATCATGGTGCTTCATATACGCTTGAACCAAACCTCAAAGCAAATCCTGGTGGACTAAGGGATATACAAACCATCGGTTGGGTTGCTAAAAGGCATTTCATGGCTGATTCAATAGAAGAGCTTGTTGAACATAAATACCTTACCAGCAATGAATTATTTGAATTGATGGAATGTCAGGATTATTTATGGCGTATGCGATTTGCTTTACATTGTGTAGCTGGTCGTAGTGAAAACCGTTTGCTTTTTGATCATCAAGCGAGTGTTGCTGAGCTTCTTGGGTTTGGTGATGGTGGTAAACTTGCGGTAGAACGCATGATGAAACGATTTTTCCGTATCATTGGCCGCGTAGCCGAGCTCAACAAAATGCTGCTCCAGTATTTTGAATACGCCATTATTAACGATAAAAAACACAAAAAAGTGACACCGATCAATGACGACTTCAACATTATCGATGGAAAAATCAAAGTAACACATAATCGTGTTTTCATGCGTTCAACAAAAATCATGGAAATGTTTTTATTAATTGCTGAACACCCTGAGGTTACCGATTTACACCCTGATACCCTACGTTTAATGAGAAACGCCAGACGTCGGCTTGTATCAGGTATGATTGACTATGCTAGCTGTAGAAAAGCCTTTATTAAACTAATGAAGCATCCTAGAGGTTTAGGTTTACCCTTCACGTTAATGCACCATCATTCAATTTTGACCGCTTATTTACCCGAATGGCGAAATATCGTCGGACAAATGCAATTTGATTTATTCCATGCCTACTCCGTTGACGAACACAGCTATCGTTTAATCAAGAACTTGTATCGATTTAGTCAAAGCGAGTTCAACCATGAGTTTCCATTGTGCAGTAAAATAGTTCAACGTATCAGAAAACCAGAATTGCTTTACATCGCAGGCATATTTCATGATATCGCCAAAGGTAGAGGTGGAGATCATGCTAAACTTGGTGCGGTTGATGCGTTAAAATTCGCGAAATTACACCAACTTAATAACCATGAAGGACGTTTAATTTCATGGTTGGTAAAACATCACTTACTTATGTCTGTAACAGCTCAACGAAGAGATATCGCAGATCCAAATGTTATTAAAGAGTTTGCTGAAATAATTAGGGATGAAACACATTTAGATTATCTATATTGCTTAACAGTTGCAGATATGCGAGCAACTAACGAAAGCCTATGGAATAGTTGGAAATCAAATTTACTCCAAGAACTTTATTTTAATACAAAACGCGCTTTTTTACGTGGACTAGAAAAACCTGTAGATCTACGCGCTAAAATTAGAGAAAACCAACAACTAGCAACAGAATTGTTGATGAAAGTAAGTGTTGATGAAATTTCTATTCAAAAAGTATGGAAGGAATTCAAAGCAGATTATTTTTTAAGGTACGCCCCAGAACAAATAGCTTGGCATACCAAAAATATGATTAAACGAGATAAGTCTAAGCCATTAGTACTCATTAGCCCAACCCCATACCGTGGCGGTACTGAAGTATTTGTTTATACCAAAGATAAATCTAATATTTTTTACAACATTGTTTCTTTATTAGGTGCTAAACAGCTTTCCATCCATGATGCTAAAATAATTTCCAGTAAAAATGGTTACACTGCAAATACATTTGTCGTGCTCGATAATCACGGGAAACCAATAGATGATGCTGGTAGAGCTATCATGATTTCAGAAGCGCTCACTAAAGTACTTTCTGAATCTCAATGTCTTATCAAAGCAAAACCTTTGGCTAAACGTTTAGAACAGTTCAATATACCAACTCAAGTCAATTTTATTGAAATACCAGCTAAAAATAGAACGATGGTTGAAATCGTCGTATTAGACCACCCTGGATTACTCGCTAACATTGCGCAGGTATTCCAAAGATGTGAAGTACACATTCATTCAGCTAAAATCACTACCTTTGGTGAAAAAGCAGAAGATGTTTTCACATTATCAAATAAAAACAATCAAGCTTTAACGTTAGAAGAACAAGAAGCATTAACAATTATGTTATGCGATAAAACATCTAGACCAAATTAATTAATGAATACTTTAGGAAATGAAATGTCTGAATTACAAAAAATCATCGAACAAGCATTCGAAGATAGAGCTAGCATCACCCCTTCAACAGTATCTGCCGATGTAAAACAAGCAATACTAGACGCTTTAGACGCGTTGAACAATGGTTCAGCACGTGTTGCTGAATTTATTGATGGCGAGTGGGTTGTTCACCAATGGCTTAAAAAAGCGGTATTACTTTCGTTCCGTATTTGGGACAACGAAACATTAGACGGTGCTGAAAGCAAGTTTTACGATAAAGTACCAATGAAATACTCTGAATACGACAATGCTAAATTTAAAGCAGACGGCGTTCGTGTTGTTCCTGGCGCTTCAGTGCGTACTGGTAGCTTCATCGGGAAAAACGTTGTTGTTATGCCGTCATTTGTTAACATTGGTGCATATGTTGGTGAAGGCACAATGGTTGATACGTGGGCGACTGTTGGTTCATGTGCACAAATAGGTAAAAATGTTCACTTGTCTGGTGGTGTTGGTATTGGTGGTGTTTTAGAGCCATTACAAGCTGGCCCTACAATTATTGAAGATGACTGTTTCATCGGTGCACGTTCTGAGATTGTTGAAGGTGTTGTTGTTGAAAAAGGTTCTGTTATTTCAATGGGTGTATACATTGGTCAATCAACTAAAATACTAGATCGTGAAACTGGCGAAGTAACATACGGCCGTGTACCTGCAGGTTCAGTTGTAGTTTCTGGTAACATGCCATCTAAATGCGGTACTTACAGCTTATACTGTGCAGTTATTGTTAAGAAAGTAGATGCTAAAACGTTAGGTAAAACGGGTTTAAACGACCTATTACGTTCTATCGACTAATAACAGCGTAACCTTTGATAAAAAGCAGCGAGTTACCGCTGCTTTTTATTTTACAAACCTTTGAACACATATCGTTCTATTCCTGTCATTTTTTTGACCTTTCGGTTAACACATAATTAACATCAGGTTCCCTGGTAAAATAACATTAATATTATTCATATAATTCAGTAGATTATAAGTTTGGCATAACACTTGATATATACAATTATCAGCTTTGTATCAGGTATAAACAATGAATATATTAAAAGTCTTCTTAGCAATAACTATCGCCATCTCTTTGACTGGCTGTAACGCTACACCAAAAGCAGAAAAGCTTGTTAAAAAAACCTTAGTATCTGATCACTATTTACTGATGTCGTTACTCAATCGCCCTATACCAGCAGATCAACAAATGATGCTAGCCTTTGCTAAGCAACGAGAGGTTGAATATGGTGCTATATTCGTTAATGCCGTTAGTATTAAAGGGCCTAAGTTTATTGATAACTCAAATTCTCTAAATACCTATAGCTCACTTATATCAAACGATGTAAATTCTATAGGGTTGCAAGGACCAGTGAGCCGAGCTAATAAAATTTAACTGGGAAGTTGCCCACTAACATCAGTATCCCATGACAATGTTTGAAAAACCTGTTGCCATTGGTTATCAAAGTCAGCAGATATGGTAGTTTCTTTACCCGTGACAGGATGTAAAAACCTTACTTTTTTTGCATGTAACATTAAACGTTTAAAACCAAAGTGCTGATTAAAAAATGGATTTTGCTTATTATCACCATAGTTAATATCACCAATAATAGGATGACGTAAATGCGCTAAATGTCGCCTGATTTGATGTCTCCTGCCCGTAACAGGGTTTAGCTCCACTAACGAATACCGTACAGTATCGAACTTCCCTACTCTCTCATTTACTATAGCTGTTTTAAGAGATTTATAATGCGTTTGCGCAGACTGAGCTTCTTTATCTGGATTAGCAAATTTATCGCCTATTTTATCCAGCTTCTCTTTCAGGGCGTGATCAACAAGACCTTCTCCTAATAAATGTCCTCGAGTTATTGCATAATATGTTTTTTGAATGCTTTTGTTCGTAAAAGCTTCACCCATTAAGCGTGCCGTGTTGGAGTCTAATGCAAATAATAAAACACCAGATGTTGGTCGGTCTAAACGATGCAAAGGGTAAACATATTTGCCTATTTGATCTCTAATCAACTGTAGCGCAAAATATATTTCATGCTTGTCCATAAAACTTCGATGAACAAAAAGCCCTGACGGTTTATTGACCGCAACTAAGTATTCATCTTGATATAAAATTTCTAAAACAGGCTTTTCTTCAAAAAAACCTAACTCATTTAACTCAGCCATTCATTCATTTCCGCTTAACGTTTCATCTATTTCTTTAATCACCAGTAACAAATTTGATGTATTTACTAATAAATGTTTAAAAGATTCTTGAGCAATTGGGTAAATTCCACAAGCAAAACAAGGTACGTGATCTTGTAGTAACAAGTCGTTAATTTTAGGTATAAATACAAACTGTAACCAAGCGTCTAAAGATAAACAATCACAACAAAAAGGTTCGGTACTTAATAAATGTGATTGAGGAGGTATTTCATCCGACCATAAATCCAACTGCTGCAGTTGTTCTGATAATGAATCAATAAGAGGGATGAGTTGTATTTTATTAATAACAGACATGTAAATTTTTATCGTGGAGTTAAAGTCCTATTATCTCTATAATGCACGCATTATTCGAACGGTATTTTTAATATGACAACAATTTCTTCAATTTCCGAACTACTTTCTTTATCTGAGTCTCAATACAGAATTTACGATGTAGGAAGAAAAATTAAAAAAATATCTAAAGAACAATTCAATAAAATTGAACTTAACTATCAACCTTACCCTTTCCCTATTCAGTCTAATGCTTGTATAGCAATTGTATTTTGGCAAAAAAATTCAAAACAGCCTTTTATTTGGTTTGTAAAACTTCCTTTAGATGAAAGAGGTTTATTAAACCAAGGAGCTAGGAATCATTACATTGCGATTATCATTGAAGCATTAGGTAAAAACATAACTGATGCTCCGTCAGAGCAACAAGAAGAATTACTCAAGAATAACCCATACCACTTTACTCCAGCTCAATACAAAATGGCTGCATTTAATAGTGTTATTAATTTAGAACTAAAACGACCTTTTGGTGAGCACTACAATTTGTTTGTTGATTACATGCAGGGGAAATTGAGCAAAGACAACTGGCAAAAGATAGGCATTCAAGGAATTAATGACTTTGCTGCAAAAATAAAAGAACCTGAATTGTCTAGCTTATTGGCTAATAATATTTCAGCTTTACCTGAACAGGTATTAACACCGCTATGTGTGGCATTAGAGAGTCACCCGCTCCCAATTAATGTTATAGAAAGTATTTTACAATTACTTAATTCTCAAGCGATAGCGCAGCACGGGGAGATTACATTAAGTTTACTTAGAGCCCTTTCAAGCTCTTACGATAATGTTAAAGTACAAAGTCATATTAATAAACTACTCGAAAGCGAGACATTGCCAATAGATACATTAGTCGTATTGTCAGGTCGTTTTTGGGAAGTCTTTTCAGATGATAAACTGCTATTAAAATTCTTTGAAAAAACAGCGCAGCAAAACGATATTCAACTATTTTCTGAAATATTTAAAGATCTAGTTTCATTACCATCAATTAGAGCGAATGTGCTAAGTATCATACGCTCAGCTGAGCGAAGTGAAGCGTTATCTGTCGCCATAGGTCATATTTTTAATAATACTAATAAAGCGAATTAATATGGAAAACATATATTACTTACTCATCGTATGTCTAATTTTTTGGTATTTTGTATATTTACGTAAAGTTGCTGAGTTTGCACTGCGTCATGCAAATAAATATTGTGAAAATGAGCATTTACAATTTATTTCTTTAGCGCGTAAATCGAGTCGTTTAAAGTTTAGTAAAAAGCGAGGGCCATATTGGCTAAGCATATTTGAGTTTGAATTTAGTGGGAACGGTGAATCTTCTTACGTGGGTGAAATAACATTGGAAGGTTACAAACTTGAAGCTGTTGCCCTACCGCCATATAAAATAAACTAATACCAATTTCATTAATTAGATGAGCTACTTTATATGTAGTAAAAACAGTCAAATACAAGGAATTTATTTTAATTATTTAATAAATAACGAAGTAGTTGATGATTTTAGCAAGAAGAAATGAACACATATTTAGTGAGATTGGTATACCTATAGATTCGTTGATTTTACGAGAATTCATATAAAAAATGCGGTTCACTCGAACCGCATTTATTTAACTAGCTTATCTGCTTCCTGCAAGTAGTGGTCCCTGAATTTCCCGAACAACCATCCTTAGCATTTCCTTCACGATAACCCTCGTGTTCCCTTATACAATCCCTCGCTGTAATCATCCTGATTACAAATGACATATCCTAAAGAGTTCCATTATCCAATCCTTCGCGGCGATCATCCTGATCACAATTTACAAATTCCAATAATGTTCCTTTATTCAATCCTTTTGGTAATCATCCTATTACCTTTTACGATTTCCAATCGTATTCCTTTATACATTCCTTTGCTGTAATCATCCTGATTACAAACCACATATCCTAAAGCGTTCCATTATCCAATCCATCGCGGCGATCATCCTGATCACAATTTACAAATTCCAATAATGTTCCTTTATTCAATCCTTTCGGTAATCATCCTATTACCCTCTACGACTTCCAGCCGTATTCCCTTATACAATCCTTCGCTGCAATCTTCCTAATTACAAATCACATATCCTAAAGCGTTCCATTATCCAATCCATCGCGGCGATCATCCTGATCACAATTTACAAAATCCTATAATGTTCCTTTATTCAATCCTTTGCGGTAATCATCCTATTACCCTCTACGACCTCCTGTCGTATTCCTTTATACAATCCCTTGCTGTAATCTTCCTGATTACACCCTACGACTTCCTGTCGTATTCCCTTTTACAATCCTTCGCTGTAATCTGCCTGACTACAATTAATCATCTTCCTGATGACAACTTCCATGTTATGCTCCATAATCTATATCCTTATGGAACTTGCTTTTACCAAGCTTTCCTTTTTCCTAAGTAGTAACCCCTTTACTACGCCAATCTTCCTTAATTGGTTGTCTTCCTGACAGAGTTAATATTACTCTCTTAATAATTTTTTCGAACCACCATAAATATAAATTTTCACGGAAAAATTAAACACCCAAAGATTAAATAATAAAATATTCATATAAAACAGCACTGTAATTAAAAAACGTTATTTTAGACCACAGGTAAAAATCTTCATATCTCACATCTATGTAAGACATATCTCACAAAATAAGAAACAAAATGAGAACAATTCTCAATTTGTTGACACAGCTCTCTATTGAGAAGAGGGAAAACATAGTAATTATTATAAATATTTGACACTAATTTTTCATTTAGACTTGATCCAATTAAGATTACTGTATAAATTAACAGTTACATTATTTATACAAACATGACACTTATGCTTCTACATCTAAATATTCAGAATTTTGCCATTGTAAAATCGTTAGATATTGATTGGAAAATGGGGATGACAACCATTACTGGTGAAACAGGAGCTGGAAAGTCTATAGCTATAGATGCTCTAGGGTTATGTTTGGGAGATAGAGCCACAACAAATGCGGTTAGACCTAATACCAATAAAGCAGGACTTACAGCAACATTTGATATAGCCACTAATCCAACAGCAAGCACATGGCTCAAACAGCACGATTTAATTAACGATGAACAAGAATGTATTTTACGCCGTGTTATATCTGCGGAGGGACGTTCTAAAGCTTATATTAATGGCGTGCAAGTACCGCTTACACAGTTAAAAGAAATTGGTCGATTACTTATCAACATCCACGGTCAACAAGATCATCAGCTTATAACTAAACACAGTGAACAAATAAAAATGTTAGATGATTATTCAGGTCATCAACACTTACTAAACGACGTTCAGTATTATTTTCATAAACACAAACAACTCACGCAAGAACTTCATAAATTAACTGAAACTAAGCTGCAACGAGATGCTAAACAGCAATTGTTACAATATCAAGTTAATGAACTCGATGAGTTTTCAATTCAAGATGGTGAATTTGAGACACTAGAAACAGATTACAAACGACATAGTAATGCACAAGATATATTGAACGAAACGCTTTATTCAATACAAACACTTTCAGAGGACGAATCTTTTAATGTTGTAGATTCACTGCGTAAACTTAGTGATAGTATAGGTAAGCTATCAACGTTAGATAAAAGCCTTATTAATGTATCGAATACAATAAATGACTCATTAGTACAAATTGAAGATGCAAATAGCGAATTAAAACATTACTACGATAATTTAGAGTTAGATCCAGAAACCTATGCCAACATCGAGGAACGCTTCTCTCAAACTATCTTACTTGCCAAAAAGCATCAAATATCACCTGAAAATTTATTTAATTTTCATGCCCAATTATCGCTAGAGTTGCACAATATACATTCTGATGAGACCAGGCTAGATACACTTACCAGTGAAATAGAAAAAAATAAGATAAAGTATTTAAGCTCGGCTAAATTACTAAACAAATCTCGATGTAAATCCGCAAAACAATTAAGTAAGCTTATTACCAGTAATATTAAAGAATTAAACATGCCGCATGGCGTATTTAACGTTGATTTAAAAACATTATCAACTGACAATATTACGTCTACTGGTACAGATAGCGTGACCTTTTTAGTCAGTATTAATCCGGGACAGCCACTAGAGCCGATGGAAAAAGTTGCCTCTGGCGGCGAGCTTTCACGGATCAGTTTAGCTATGCAAGTTATTTTAGCCGATAAAGTGATCACTCCTTCTCTAATTTTTGATGAAGTAGATGTAGGGATAAGTGGCCCAACCGCATCTATGGTTGGTTCAAAACTTCAGGCTCTTGCCAAAAACACGCAAGTTATCTGCGTAACACACTTGCCTCAAGTGGCAAGTAAAGGCCATCAACAACTCTTTGTCGCTAAACTTACTGATGGCGAAGTTACTGAAACATCTGTTAATGAACTTTCACAGCAAGGACGAGTCCAAGAAATTGCACGCTTATTAGCTGGTAATAAAGTTACCGACACAAGCTTAGCTAACGCCCAAGAGTTATTAGCAAGCTAATTTATTTTACATAAAAATAAATTAGCTTTGTATATAACGCCGAGCTTAGTTATTATCTCTATCAAATATATATAGGAAGAATTAAATTTCATGTTGTTTCGAGTTTTAGCTGTTGTTCTATTTTTAACATTAAGTGCGTGTTCAAGTTGGGTGTTTAAACTGGATATGCCTCAAGGTAACTACCTTGAACAAAAAGATATCGATAAATTACAAATCAATATGACCAAGGAGCAAGTTAAATTTATTCTTGGTAGTCCTGTTGTATTAGACTCATTTGACAACAACATTTGGAATTATGTTTACCAGTTTAAATCAGGTAAAAGTGAAAAATATAACTCACAAAAACGTTTCAAAATTGTTTTTGAAAATGACAGAGTTGTATCCGCATCGGGCGACTTTGAATTAGCAGACTCTTTCAATACCCCAATGGAAGATTCAACTACAACTAAATAACTATTCAGTAGTAATTCCAGTGTTGCATTATTGATTAAGTAAAATTAATGATGCCGGTTATCAAAATTAATCGGCATCATTACAATACAATCAACTTTCTTTCTAGAATCGATTTCAAATCCACTCTTTTCACAATCATTAAATATTTATTAAAATTCGGTAAATCTACCTTTTTTTGTAAATAATTCATCTTCATTTCAATTTTGACTTTGATTTGTGAATTTAATATGTATAGTGTTCAGTCAAATGAGCTCGTTGTGAAACTGTTGTAGAGGAACAATCTTTGAAAAAACTTGATGATATAGACTTACGTATTTTAACCCTTCTCTATAACAATGCAGATATTAATAATAAAGATCTCGCAGCAAAAATAGGTATTGCACCATCTACTTGCTTAGAGCGTGTTAAAAGGCTAAAAAATAGCGATATTATTAAAGGCTCATTTATCGATGTTAATTTAAAAAATATTGGTGGAAATATTGAAGCAATAGCCGCTATTCGCCTTCAACCCTACTCTGAAGAAATTGTTAATCAATTACGTGACGACTTATTAAAATTACCTGAAATTATTAGCTTGTACCATATGGGAGGTAGTTACGATTACTTTATTCATATGTCCGTAAGTGACAGTGAACATTTAAGACAATTTGTATTTAAAGCCATCACCTCTCGCGATGAAGTACAAACCGTTGAAACATCTTTGGTGTTTGAACACAGTAGAAGTAGCGTACTTCCCAAATTTGAAGACTAAGCCTGTTAATTAACTCTTTGTAATAACTTCTTCCACTTATAATTCTCTTAATAAAAAGCCCGAATAACTTCTGATTATCCGGGCTTTGCTTCATTCAAAAGCAACTATTGAATTTTTACCTAACCTATAATAACCTGAGATTCGGATAAGACAATTTTCCCAATAACGCTATTTTAATGCTTTTCTGCGTTATTTTTACTCCCAATAGCCAGCTATTGGAGAGTAAAAATGCCTTGATAATCAATAAAATTCCGTCACTGGAAGTAAAGAATTGTTTTATCCTTTAATTTCACTGTGTTACAAAACTCTTATCCAAACCTCAGGTTATAATAAATAAAATCTAAAACATGGTTAATGGCGTTCTCGACGTTTTTCAGATTGTCTTGAGCCTGTGTGGCTCTTTCTAGCATGTGTTTTTTGGTTAGTATTTTTAGTAGCACTACGCTGCACATTGCGTTGAGGTTTAACATACTCTCGTTTAGGTTGTGTATATTTAGGTGCTGCTTTAGCGACGCGCTTTTGAGAGACCACCGCCTTTTCAGCCTTCTTATGTACCTTGATACTAGGTGTGTTTTTCGCTATACGCTTCTGACTCAATGACTTATGTTCTGCTAAATCCCTGCGATTTCTAGTTACCTGCTTAGGGCTCACCGTTCGTACAGTATCAGTTTTTTTATGTATAACAGGTTTATTATAAGTCGTGTTCTTCTTAAACTTTCTTTGTAAAGCTTCATGCTTTGTTGGCTTTTTAACAACAGTGGTGCGTTTAACTACGTGCGAATTATTTCTATAGTCTTTTTTATGTGAGTATAACTTAGGGCTAACATGGTGCTTATTCACCGTTTTACGAACCATAGGGCGATGACTAGTGTATCGTTTGTTTACATTCGAACTTCTATAAGTAACCCCTCTTCTATGATGAGGTTTATGAATCCAGCGATTTGCATATCCCGAACGTACAATGTGCTTTTTAGTGCGGTATCTGTGGGTATTTCTATGATCAACAACTACCACGTGTCTGTTATGCCAATGGAATGCGCTAAAAAAGTAATTAAAAGAAATGTGTATACCTGAATGCCATCTAAACGGGTTGTGATGAGACAAAGTTACATGGTGTCCCCAATCCCAATGAATAGGTGGATTCATTGACCAATGCCAATTACCATAAACATGACGTGTATCGTAATACGGCACATAAACCACTTCTTTTTGTATTGGCTGTATAATGATATTTTTCTTATCGTGCGTAACTTTTACGTTTTCCATTTTTTCTAAGTTACCAGCCTCTTTAGCTTGGTAGCGTAGATCTTGAATGACTTGAAGTACCTTTTCTTCATTTTGTAAAAAAGCATCGCCTAATTGCTGGGTCCAACTTAAATCATCACTTAATCGTTCTAATACTTTAGGAAACATCACCAAAGCTTTAACTGAAGGCTCCCAATCTTTATCTTCCAGCTTATTGCTAATGCGTTCAGCAGAAAAGTCTGACTTTTTACTGATCCAACGTTCCGCCTCTACCACTTCTATCGGATAAGTAGACGCGATTAAAATATGCGTTAACAGGCTGTCAGGGTAAAGTGCAATGGGGGCTAACATTTGGGCAAGTTGAGCTTGGGTAAATTCAGACTCGTTTAGCGCTTCTTTAGCGTTTAACGGTTGAACCGTAATTGCCAGCATTAAGCCAAGCATTAATAGTAGTCTTTTCATGATGTCATCCTTTGGGGTTGATACATTACGAAAGTTATAATACAAGAAGTAAACTGAACGTTAGCTGAACATAAAAATGAAAAGTTAAATAATATCGAAAGTTAGAATAAATAACGCTCCACCTAAGGTAGATGAACGTTGAATGTTTATTTCACCATTGTAACTGGCGACTAAATCTCGAACGATGGCCAAACCAATACCGTGACCCTTCTCATAGGTATCGGCTCTTGTTCCTCGTTGTAAAATAGCATCTTTTTTTGAGTCATCAACACCTTTACCGTCATCAGCAATGGAAAAGCGTAAACAATGAGGGTTATAACTAACAGTTAGCTCCACTCGTGATTTAGCCGCCTTACAAGCATTATCAAGTAGGTTACCGAGTATCTCCATCAAATCAGCTTCATCACCTTTAAATATTGCCTTCTCTTGTACATCCGTTGATATATCTAGTGCCTTATCTCGGTATATTTTACTTAACGTGTTCTCTAATTTATTGGCAACGGACTCTATCGAAATACCTAAATGCCATGCTGATTCCCCTGCACTTTGGGCTTTTTTCAATTGATGTTCGACCATTTGGCTTATCGCTGTTACTTGTTCGCTGGTTTCATCTGTTAATGATTTTTGGCTTTGGATAATCGCAAGAGGTGTTTTTAAACTGTGGGCTAAATCTGATAGCGCATTCCGGTATCGTTTCCGTTGGTTCTGCTCTGTATTTAGCAACGTATTTAATTGTGTTGTTACTTGTTCTAACTCTATTGGGTACTGATTTTGTAGACTATTTTGATTACCTTGCTCTATGTTTTCTAATTCATTCGTTAAAGTATTAAGTGGTTTCAGAGTCCACTGTAACCAAATTAGCTGTACTACAACAAAAACAATCAACAGTAAAATTAACCACGTCCACAATTGTTGCTTAAAGTTACTTGAAATAGCCAAGAATTCTTTTTGGTTTTTAAATATATGTAACGTTAAAGGAAATGACTGCTCTTGCTCACCAAAACTAACCGAAATGCTATAAACCATATGAAATTCGCCCTCTATTAGCACTTCGCTAAACTCTGAGTGACCAATAGTTGGGGTAGGTAAAATATTAGGGGTTGAAACACCAATTAACGAATGAGAACGCCATAACATAGGAGCTTTTCGTCGGCGTTCGTCATCATTGTTAGCGAAGGAAACTGCTTTTGCGTATAAGCCTGATTGAATAACATTAAACTGATTTTCTAATAATTGCTCTGGCATAAAGAGCTCTTTATCTTCAACTTCAGCTACAGCGAAAATTGAGTAACTATAAGCTTTAAGCTCGTTTTTTAATGCACTTTGTAATTGTTCTGTAAAGGCATTGCTCAGTGTTAAACCAATAATGGGCAGCATTACAACAATCATAGCTAACGCACTTACCATTAAGCGCGCTTTTAACGATTGTGATTTAAATGAGAGAGTTTGCTTAAGTATAATCACTTAAATAGATTAACCTGTAAAAGCTTTAAGCTTGTAACCTTGACCACGTAAAGTTTCAATAAAGTTATATTTACTCTCAGGGTCTAGCTTTTTTCGTAATCGTCTAATAAAAACTTCAATAACGTTGGAGTCTAAATCAAAGTCTTGATCATAAATATGTTCGGTAAGTACTGACTTTGATTTAACTTCATTGATATGCAACATGAGGTATTCGAGTAACTTGTATTCATAGCTACTTAAGCTTACTGAATTTTTATCTACTTCAACTAACATACTTTTGGTATTAATTGTTAAAGGGCCATTTTCTATCACAGGGCTTGCTTGCCCAACTGAACGTCTAATTAGCGCGTTTAGTCTGGCGACTAGTTCTTCTGGATGAAAAGGCTTAGTTAAATAATCATCTGCGCCTGCGTCTAAACCTGAAACCTTGTCTTGCCAGCTATCACGCGCAGTTAAAATTATAATAGGAAAGGTAAAGCTCTTCTCTCGTAATTGCTTTATCACACTAATACCGTCAATTTTTGGTAACCCCACATCAACGATTGCAGCATCATAAGGGTATTCCATTCCTTGAAACAGCCCTGCTTCCCCATCGCTCGCCACATCAACAGAGTACTTTTCTTCTTCTAGTTGTGCTTTTAAATGTGTTTGTAGTTTTTGGTCATCTTCAATTAACAATAGGCGCATAACTAATTCCTTTTTATTTTTCCAGATTTAGCGTCAACTTTCAGAGAAACGATATGTCCATTTTTTTTCATTAGTTTAACTTTATAACCTGATTTACCATTCCCTTGTACTTTAAGTACTTTACCGCCAATACGCTGTTTCACTATTTTGGCCGCCTGGCTAGAACTACGAACTTTTAGTGCTGTTTTCTGTTTGACAGAATTACCATCTGCCATTACGCCCGTAGGGTAATTAGCTTGAGTTGTTGCTGAAAAAGACAATAAAACAAATAATGTCATAAAAATTGGAAATGTGTTTTTCATTTAACACCTCACATAAAAACAGAATGATTACTTAGTTTAAAAGATTGTTCTGTGTAAATAAACTGAAAGTTCAGTCGCTATTAAATTCTAGTATAGTGGATATTAACCTAACTGAGCTGAACGCTAACTGAACATCAAATCTATGGTCTCATTATTTATGTCAGGTTTAATCTCCTCGAACCAAAATTATTCCATGTTCAGGTTCCGTTCAGATAACATAGGTTTTAATAGCACCATAAAGTATTTCACTAGAAATGATTATTTAAGGATGTTTATTATGAACAACAAAACAAATGAAACGACTCTTTATGATGTAGCTAAACAAGTAAAACGAGCTAAACGTATAAATAATATTAAAGGCGTGTTGTTATCTTGCATTGTATTTGGGTTCTTAGCGTTTTCTATTAAAAACGTTGCAGCTGAAGAAGTATCAAAAACGGCTATATCGTTTGGAAACAAAGTAAACAACATTAATGAATTTGCACGTAAGCGTATAATTTCGTCTCATAAACACCCGGTATTAAGCGATCAAATGATCGGGAAAACACTAAATAAAAGCCGTAACGATGTCATTATAGAGAAAAAACAACAGGCTTTAACGGCTTTATCTGGCAGCAAGGCGAATAATGTGAGCGCCATTAAAAAGAGCTACTCACCTTACGCTACCTATTATGCTCCTGAGTTTTCAATTTATGACGCAGTGAGTTATTTAGAAGAAGACTACGATGCTGACGGGTATTATCGAACATTCAGTGTAGTATTTGATGCTGACGTTTATAACCCTAATGGCATTCAAGACAGTGTAATTTACGCTGAATTATATATCAGTACTGACGGTGAAAACTGGACCCATTATTACACCACAGATGATTTTCTAATTCATGCAGATACTGACGATGATCAATACGAAGTGATCACAACGTTTACACAAGGATATAACCCTGATCATTACGATATCTTAATCGATATTTATGAAGTAGGTTATTCTGACATTGTAGCAACATACAGCTCTTACGATAATAACGCTTTATATGCCTTACCGTTAGAAAGTGCTGACTATGATCAAGTTTATGTAGACGAAGTGGTTGTTCATGGCGGAAGTTCTTCAATATTCTTTTTGCTATCAATGGGATTTATAGCATTAATTAGAGTCGCCAAACGTATGAAAGCATAACGGGGAAAATATAATAATTCTGTAAGCCTCCTGATTTTAATAACAAAACGTATAGGCTATTTTTAATGTAAAACATAGCATAAAAAAAATCCCGCTTACTCAAAAAGTAAGCGGGATTTTTAATTTATTAAAAAGTTTGAACGGCTTAGCTTTTTAAATCGTCAATAAAGCTTTTTACACTATCAAAAAAGCCTGACTCTTTTGGACTATGCTTTTTGTTTGTACCTACTTTGGTTTCAAGTTGTCTTAATAAATCAGCTTGGTCACCTGATAAGTTCACAGGTGTTTCAAGTACAACTTTACACATTAAATCACCCGTAGTATGGCTACGGACTGACTTGACACCTTTACCACGTAAACGGAACATTTTTCCTGTTTGCGTTTCTTTAGGTATTTTAAGTTTAACTTTACCACCCAGTGTCGGTACATGAATTTCACCACCTAAAGCTGCTGTAGTGAAACTTATAGGCATTTCGCAATAAAGGTCATTTTCATCACGCTCAAAAATCTTATGTTGCTTAACATTCGCTTGAACATACAAATCACCTGCAGGAGCACCATGTTCGCCCGCTTCACCTTCGCCTGATAAACGAATACGGTCACCAGTATCAACACCTGGTGGTATTTTAACTGAAAGCGTTTTGTTCTTCTGTACACGACCTTGTCCACGACATGATGTACATGGGTCAGAAATAACTTTTCCTTGGCCACTACATGTTGGACACGTTTGCTGAACAGCAAACAAACCTTGACGCATTTGCACTTGACCATGACCATGACATGTTGAACATGTTTTAGCACTTGAGCCTTTTTTAGCACCACTGCCGTCACATGGATCACACGCAACATAAGTTGGTACTTTAATCTCTAACGTTTTACCTTTAATTGCTTCTTCAAGCGTTAACTCAAGGTTGTAACGTAAATCAGAACCACGTTGTTGACGTTGTTGACGTCCGCCGCCTCGGCCACCGCCAAAAATGTCACCAAAAATATCACCGAAGTCTTGGCCGAATCCGCCTCCTCCTCCGCCAAATCCACCACCACCGTGGCCGCCTTGTTCAAACGCTGCATGACCGTACTGATCGTAAGCAGCACGTTTTTGATCATCTTTTAAGATCTCATACGCTTCTTTAATTTCTTTGAAGGTTTCTTCTTTTTCTTTATCACCTTGAGTACGGTCAGGATGATACTTCATCGCTAATTTTTTATAAGCTTTTTTGATCTCGCGCTCGCCTGCATCTTTAGCTAAACCAAGCACTTCATAATAATCACGTTTTGACATAGTTACTTCTTTTGTTCACTTGTAATGAATACCAATTTTCTTAACGGTTTTATTGGTTTAATTCCGTAAAATACGGTTAAGAAAATTGTTATTGTTAAATAGGTTTTAACATAACAAAGCGCCGATACATATCGACGCTTTAGATTTAAATTAAATAATACAAACTTTTTGATGATTCAGATAAAGCTGATTCTTTTAAGTTCAAGGAGAAGGCACGGAGCTTAGTTTACTAAGTGAGTACCTTCGACAAAGAAATTAGAATGAATCAGCAACAGCTGAATCTATCAAAACTATTTGTCTTCTTTAACCTCTTCAAACTCAGCATCAACAACATCATCTGCTGGAGCTTCAGGTGCTGCGCCTTCTGGAGCTGCGCCGCCTTCAGCTTGTGCTTTTGCTTGAGCAATTTCCATTAGCTTAGCAGAAGCTTCAATTGCCGCTTGTTGCTTCGCTTCAATTTCTTCTTTGCTGTCGCCTTTGATAGCTGTTTCAAGTTCAGTTAATGCAGCTTCAATTTTCTCTTTATCTTCAGCTGGTAATTCTTCACCGGCTTCAGTAATTTGAGTGCGAGTAGCATGAACCATACCGTCAGCTTGATTACGAGCTTGAACTAGTTCTTCAAATTTCGCATCTTCATCAGCATTCGCTTCAGCATCACGTACCATTTGTTCTACTTCGTCATCTGACAAACCAGAAGAAGCTTTAATCGTGATTTTTTGCTCTTTACCAGTATTCTTATCTTTAGCTGTAACGTGCAAGATACCATCAGCATCAATATCAAAAGTTACTTCGATTTGAGGCGTACCGCGCGGTGCATTATCAATACCTTCAAGGTTAAATTGACCTAGAGATTTGTTAGCTGAAGCTTGCTTACGCTCACCTTGACAAACATGTACTGTTACAGCTGATTGATTATCTTCTGCTGTTGAGAATGTTTGTGATTGCTTCGTTGGGATAGTCGTGTTTTTATCGATAACTTTAGTCATCACACCACCCATCGTTTCAATACCTAAAGATAACGGAGTTACGTCTAATAATAGAACGTCTGTTACGTCACCAGAAAGTACGCCAGCTTGAACTGCTGCACCAGAAGCTACTGCTTCATCAGGGTTAACATCTTTACGTGGCTCTTTACCGAAGAAATCTGTAACCGCTTGTTGAACCATAGGCATACGTGTTTGACCACCAACCAAGATAACATCGTTTACGTCACTTACTGAAAGGTCTGCATCTTTAAGTGCTTGCTTAAGCGGCTCAAGTGTTGCTTTAACCATATCTTCTACTAAAGACTCTAACTTAGCACGTGTAACTTTAACGTTCATGTGCTTAGGACCAGAAGCATCAGCCGTGATGTAAGGTAAGTTAACATCAGTTTGTTGTGCTGAAGAAAGCTCACATTTAGCTTTTTCTGCTGCTTCTTTTAAGCGTTGCATTGCTAAAGGATCAGACGTTAAGTCCATACCTTGATCTTTCTTAAATTCAGCTACAAGATAGTTGATTAAGCGGTTATCAAAATCTTCACCACCTAAGTGAGTATCACCATTAGTCGCTAGTACTTCAAATGTGTGCTCGCCTTCAACTTCATCAATCTCGATGATTGAGATATCGAATGTACCACCACCTAAATCGTAAACAGCAACAACTTTATCACCTTCTTGCTTGTCCATACCGTAAGCTAATGCAGCAGCAGTAGGTTCGTTGATGATACGTTTAACATCTAAACCAGCAATACGACCAGCATCTTTTGTTGCTTGACGTTGTGAATCGTTAAAGTAAGCAGGAACTGTAATTACAGCTTCAGTAACTTCTTCACCTAAGTAATCTTCTGCAGTTTTTTTCATTTTCTTTAAAACTTCAGCTGAAACTTGTGGTGGAGCAATGTTTTTATCACGAGCGGTAACCCATGCATCGCCATTGTCTGCTTTTACAATACCAAAAGGCATGATGCCGATATCACGTTGAACTTCTTTATCTTCAAAGCGACGACCAATTAAACGCTTAATCGCGTATAACGTATTTGTAGGGTTAGTTACTGATTGACGTTTAGCAGGTTGACCTACTAAAATTTCGCCTTCTTCAGTGTAAGCTACGATTGAAGGAGTTGTGCGATCGCCTTCAGCGTTTTCAATTACGCGAACTTTGTCGCCATCTAGTACAGCAACACAAGAGTTTGTTGTCCCTAGGTCAATACCAATTATTTTGCCCATCTTTAGGATCTCCGAATACTAATATAAAAAATATGGTTTAATCTTTCGATGAACAGTTAGTGGGGGCAGTAAAAAGTGTTTTCAATAGAAAAAGTAAAAAAATATGCTTTTTATGAAAGAAAATATGAAAACAACGCCAATTATGACAAAAGAGTTTATTTATTCGTTTGTCATACAATAAAACCACCAATAAATGTTCATAAAAAAAGCCAAACAAAATGTTTGGCTTTTTTTCAATATAAAATTTTACGTTATGCTGAAGTATCAACAGCAGGTGCTTTTGACACCATAACCATTGCAGGACGAACTAAACGCCCATTTAATTCATAGCCTTTTTGCATAACAGCAATAACAGTATTAGGAGCTACGCCTTCAACTTCTTGCATTGACATTGCTTGATGAAATTCAGGATTAAACGGTTGGTCTTTAGGATCTACCGCTTTTACACCAAATTTATCTAATGCTGAAAGTAAACTTTGTAGAGTTAGACCAACACCTTCACCAATTGCTTTCTGTTTTTCATCTTCAGCATCGATACTGTCTGTAGCACGTTCTAGGTTGTCTACTGTAGATAATAATTCGCCAGCAAATTTCTCAAGTGCAAATTTACGTGCCTTTTCTACATCTTGTGCTGCACGTCTACGTACATTGTCAACTTCAGCTTTTGCTCGAATAACTGAATCTTTTTGTTCAGCTACTGTTGCTTGTGCTGCGGCTAATGAAAGCTCAAGCTCATTAATTTTTTCTAGCTCTGGGCTGATACTTTCTACAACTGCTTCAGGCTGACCTTCAACTTGCTCTTCTGCTTGTTGAACGATTTCGTCCGCTAATATTTCTTCTGCACTTCTGTTATCTGTTGACTCGTTAGTCATGAAAAACTCCAAGATAAAACTTACTTTATGACAAATTATAAAATTTAATTAAGCTAATTATGGGGATTTGTTTTGTCGATTCAACCTAAAAAGTAAATGATTTATTAAAAAGTGAACTTTACAACGCGATAAATACCAGCGAAACTCTCCATAAGTAAATAAGATCACAATAAAAAACACTATGACTCAGCTATATAAAACAATCGGTCTAATTGGAAAACCCAACCATGAAGGAGCAAAAGCTTCAATTGAGAAACTTCATGAATTTTTACGTTTAAACCATTATCAAGTTGTTGTTGAACATTCTGTAGCACAATCTGTAGACATTAAAAATATGTCTGTTCACCCTTTAACTGAAATTGGTGAGCTTGCCGACTTAGCCATTGTGGTAGGTGGTGACGGCTACATGTTAGGTGCAGCTAGAGTATTAGCCTGCTTTGACATTGGTGTTATCGGTGTTAACCGAGGAAATTTAGGGTTTTTAACAGACTTATCGCCTGACGATATTATTGAACCTCTTCAAGCCATATTAAAAGGTGAGTCGCATTCAGAGCAACGTTTTATTCTTGAAGCAGAAGTGTATCGTCACGGAAAATTAAAAAGCTCAAACAGCGCAGTAAATGAAGCCGTACTGCATGCTGGTAAAGTAGCGAGTATGATTGAGTTTGAAGTATATATAGACAATAGCTTTATGTTTAGTCAACGTTCTGATGGGTTAATAGTATCTACTCCAACAGGTTCTACAGCTTATTCTATGTCTGCTGGTGGCCCAATATTAACGCCGAACCTAAATGCACTGTCTTTAGTGCCAATGTTCCCACATACATTAACGAGTAGACCCATTGTTGTTGACGGTGATAGTGAAATAAAATTAGTACTTGCTAATGAAAACCATGAAAACCTTCAAGTAAGCTGCGATGGGCATGTTATTCTTTCGGTTATGCCTGGCGATGACGTTATCCTTAGGAAGAGTCAGAATACTATTCGTTTGATACACCCTCTTGATCACAGCTACTTTAATGTATTAAGGAATAAATTGAGTTGGGGTAATAAACTTTACTAAGGATGTTTATGTAAAACGTTGTTCAAACGGCCAAATCTGAACAAAGTTTGAGCGAACAGTCACTTTATTTAAAATAACTAAAAAAACCTGTTGCATTATGTTTCTTAAGTCCTTAGTATACGCCTCGTTCTCAAGGCACAAGGTTCACACCTAACCATTGATAATAATTCTTTAGTAATAGAATCAAAACATTACTGGCTTGTTTAAGTAATCACTTAAACCATTCGGACGCGGGATGGAGCAGCCTGGTAGCTCGTCGGGCTCATAACCCGAAGGTCGTCAGTTCAAATCTGGCTCCCGCAACCAATTCTTGTATTAATTCCTTGTATAAATTCATCTGTTTAATATAAACGACCTTATCGTCAGTTCACTCTTTTCAAAAATACGTGGCTCCTACAACCAATTTCTATATTATTATTTCTGATTTAAATCCAATATATTAAAAGTTCAAACGACCTTATCGTCAGTTCACTCTTTTCAAGGTATGTGCCTCCCCTCGACCAACTCTTTATATATATTAATAGTAACTATTCAGTACTTAGATAATACACCACCGAGAACACTGAGACGCTG
>Ga0209395_1000953_pt1 | contig 41513 bp, 30 predicted proteins | sample GOMGulsemesocosm_3_FD_184635 | JGI IMG/M metagenome (GOLD analysis project Ga0209395, IMG submission 184635) | Methane-oxidizing microbial communities from mesocosms in the Gulf of Mexico - GOM9D Gulf of Mexico (SPAdes) (version 2) | ecosystem: Environmental > Aquatic > Marine > Cold seeps... | reverse complement strand
GGGGTTGGTATGAACCCACTTCGTGGGCAAAATAATGTGCAAGGGGCAGCTGATATGGGGTGTCAACCTCATCAAGGTGCAGGTTATTTTCCGGTAGATACCGATGAAAATCAGCAATACTATCAAGACCATTATGGCGTTGATATGCCAAAAGAAATTGGCTATAAAATACCCGAAATGTTCAATGCCGCATTAGCTGGAGATTTAAAAGCACTATGGATTTTAGGTGAAGATGTTGTACAAACTGATCCCAACCAAAACCATGTTGTGGCAAGTTTATCAAACCTAGAGTTGCTAATTGTTCAAGAAATTTTCCTGTCAGAAACAGCAAAGATGGCTGATGTTGTGTTACCGGGAACGTCATTTTTAGAAAAAAGTGGCACTTTCACTAATGGCGAGCGTAGGGTACAAAGAGTTAATGCGGCAGTAACTCCAAAAGAAGGTTGCAAAACAGATGGGCAAATTGTTGTCGAAATGATGAACGCTCTAGGATATGCGCAACCTGATTATGACGCCACTCAATTGTTGGAAGAAATATCACAAGTGGTGCCATTTTTCAGTGGAATTACTTGGGATAACTTAGGCGATAATGGCTTGCAATGGCCTGTTGTGGCAGGCGGTATTGACACCAAGATTCTTCATGTTGATTCATTTAAACGTGGCTTAGGAAAATTTCATTTTTATGAATTTGAAGAAAGTGCTGAAATAGAACAAAACGGCGATGAATTTCCATTCATTTTAACCACAAGTCGAAATTTAGAACATTATAATGCCGGAACGATGACTAGGCGCACAGGCAATGAAGTAATTGTCAGCGAAGATGTGCTATTGATCAACAGCCAAGATGCCGCCAATAAAAATATTGTTAACAACGATCAGGTACGTTTGTTTTCAGCGCGCGGAGAAATTGTTCTTAAAGCTGAAGTCAGTAACAAAGTAGCATCAGGGGTATTATTTACCACTTTCCACTTTCCTGAACTAATGATCAACCGTGTAACGGGGGACGTAACTGATAAACATACTAAATGTCCTGAATACAAGGTCGTTTCAGTCGGTTTTGAATTAGCATGATCTTATGTTGAAGAAAAGCCGCTAGATATTTATATCTAGCGGCTTTTTTATGTTCAGGATGAACGGTATGTCGCACTGCCATGGATGGCAAAGAGTGACGATGTTCAGGATGAACGGTCATGATTTTTGTTCCAGACAAATCATAAGTACCTACGTCCATGTAGGCAATGTCGCACTGCCATGGATGGCAAAGAGTGACGATGTTCAGGTTGAACGGTCATGATTTTTGTTCCAGACAAATCATAAGTACCTACGTCCATGTAGGCAATGTCACAGTGCCATGGATGGCAAAGAGTGACGAATGTTCAGGCCTTTCTCAGACATCCTGTCTTTCAAGGCATTAGTGCATCCATGCACGTCGATGAACGGCAAATGGTTATTAGTTTTAATGCTTTATACCACGTTTATTATCTTGCCAACTTTGTTGTAAACCAAAAGTTTTCATCGATGCTTCAATATTAAAGGTATTAACCATTTTTACAACTTGCGCTGAAGTTTGTCGTTGCCATGGTACTTGGTCAAGGTTAGCTATGTTTAAAATGGTTGCAGCCATAATTGCGGAGTTTACTTTTAATTGTTGTTGGTCAACTTTTTCAAAGGTGTCAGATTGTGCATGGTAGTTTGACGCATAGTTTGCATTTGCTTGGTTAGCGACTAAATTGGCCACACCTTGCATCATAAAGTCGTAATTATCAGTTCCAACTACAGGGTCGATAACTTGGGTAAATGTGCCTAATTCACTAGCGCTTTCTAGGACATTATCGATAGTTTCTTTAATCTCTTGTCGGCCATTAATAAAGAAACCTGTAATAGCGCCTGTGCCAATATCGATTGTAGAGGCTAAAATATGGTTATCTAATTCATCAAAATGTGTTTTAGTATAAGCCCAAGAACCGTACATACCTTGTTCTTCTCCATTGAAAAGCACAAATCGAATAGTCCGTTTAGGTGTTATCTCAAGTTTCTTGATTTGACGAGCAAGATCAATAACTAAACTGACATTGGCGCCATTATCTAATGCCCCTGTGCCTAAATCAAACGAATCGATATGGGCGCCAATCAATACTATTTGCTCAGGGTAAGTGTCGCCAGTAATTTCTGCGACAACATTATGTGATTGATAAGACTTTTCACCAAACGTGTTTATTTTTGCGGTTAATTTTAACGACTTCCCTGACTCTAAAAGGCGTTGAGTACGTTGTGCACCTTCTCTTTCCATTACTACAATAGGTAACTTAACGGCTATTCCTGAACTTGGAAGGTGGCGGTATAATAAATTGTTCGGTCGTGAAGACATATAAATAATACCTGCAGCTTGCGCCGCTAATGCTCTTTCTTCAATACCTACAGCATTAAGGTACTCTTGAAAAAGCCCTGAGATGCCACTTTCATCATCGAGAATATCTGTTTCGATAAGGAGCCACTTACCTTTTAGCAAATTATCAATGTTTATTTTGTTAAATTCTGATTCAGCGCCTTTATTTAGATTAACTATTTTGGCCGTAAGGCCTTGGTAATGTGTTTTCTTTGTGAAAGGCATAGCCGCTATACGAGGTGAAAACGCTGTTTTGTTATTATAAACTTTTGCACTAATACTTTTCTCTAACCAAGCTTTAGGCATAGTGAAGCTTTCTTTTTTTGCACTAACGCCTGCGGAATGAAATTTTTTCAATGCCCAGTTAACTGAATTTTTATTCGCCTGAGTTCCTGTTAAACGGCCACCAATTTCATCTGTAAGCTCTTTTAAGTCAGCAATAATCGGCGTTGGTGCTTTCATGGTTGCAATTAAATTTTCAACATCGCTATTAAAAATAGAGGTGGCGAAAGCACTGTTTGCCAAAAGTGTTGGAATGAGCAGTAAAGGGATAATTTTTATCATATTATTTATCTTTTTTCGTTTTAATAGAAAAAGCGCTTGACGGATAATCAGTCAAGTTAGTTTTAAAAAGCCTTTAAACTTGTTGTTCTAAGTCGATATTGACCAGTATGGTTTAACGTTCAATTATGACTCTGGCGAACTATGTAAAGCTATTTTATTTCCTTCACTATCGAATAGCACAGCTCTAATACCATGTTCTCCCATTGAAGTCTTTTCTTCGACAACCTCAACATCAAACCCTTTGGCCTGATTAATAGCGTCGTCAAGTCGGCCTTCAACATTAAAATAAATCAAAGCACCTTTTCCTGTTATTTCATCTGGGCCTTTTGCGACTAAACATCCAGAAACACCTGTTTGAACACAAGGTAATAAGCCAAAACTAAAGTTTTCAAACACTTTTTTCTCGACTTCTGCGGCTAAAATAGCGGAGTAAAATTTAATTGCTCGATCTAAATCTACCACGGGAATATCAACCCAAACGATTTGATTTATCATAGTTTTTCACTTCTTCTAATTTTGAGTGATTTTACTATGAAGGTTATTTCTACTTACTGCAAATATTAGTTAAAATTTTGAGTCTTTTTCATAAGTTAAGGTACAATACCATCAATAAATCGCAGTAAATTAAGGTTAGTCAATTGCATAAAGTTATTATTTTTGGAAACTCTGGCTCAGGCAAATCAACACTCGCAAAAAAACTTGCAACAGAGAATGAATTAGCACATTTAGACTTAGATACTTTAGCTTGGTTAGCGACAACCCCTCCTCAAAGAAAGCCACTCAATGAGTCGGCAAATGAGATAGCACTTTTTACGCAAAAACATGAAAGTTGGGTAATAGAAGGTTGTTATGGTGACTTACTTGAACTATTAACTCTCCATTCGAATCCGCTTGCGGAAGATAGATTGATAACCTCTAAAGCTAATGAAGTTGTTTTCCTCGACTTGCCTATTGATGCTTGTATTGAGAATGCACAACAACGTCCATGGGAGCCTCATAAGTACGCATCAAAACAAGCTCAAGATGACAATTTAGAAATGCTTATTCATTGGATAAAAGCTTACGAAACCCGAACTGATTCGTTCTCAAAACAGGCACATAATCAGCTTTATACTGCTTTTCAAGGTAAGAAAACAGTCATCAGAACAAATAATTAACAACTCTCCTCTAACTCAATAATCTTAAGATGAATTTATGACATTTCGCATTCTCCATACTTCAGACTGGCATTTAGGTCAAAATTTTTACGGTAAAAGTCGTGCAAATGAACACCAACGTTTTTTAAACTGGCTTTTAAAACAAGTCAGTGAACATGATATTGATGCAGTGATTGTTGCTGGCGATATTTTTGATACCGGTACCCCACCCAGTTATGCACGAGAAATGTATTTTGACTTTATCGTTAATATGCATGAGAAAAACTGTCAATTAGTGATACTTGCCGGTAATCATGACTCTGTAACCATGCTTGGCGAGTCTAAGCAATTATTGTCTCATCTATCCTGCCAAGTTATTACCAGTGTTGGTGATGATATTGCTGAACAACTGATTATGCTTAATAATAAAAAAGGTCAGCCAGGTGCAGTATTATGTGCTATTCCATTCATTCGCCCCCGTGACATTATGAGTAGCTGCGCAGGGCAATCAGCTAAAGAAAAACAACAATCGTTACAACAAGAAATTAGCAATCATTATCAAAATTTATATCAGCAAGCAAAAGAATTGGCTTTGCTTGATAATAAAGAAGAATTACCTATTGTTGCTACCGGACACCTTACAGCCCTTGGCGTAACAACAAGTGAATCTGTTCGTGATATCTATATTGGCACCCTTGAAGCTTTTCCGGCCAATGCCTTTCCTGAAGCTAATTACATAGCACTAGGTCATATACACCAAAGTCAAAGGGTGGCTAAATCGGAGCATATTCGCTATTGCGGTTCACCTATTGCACTGAGTTTTGATGAAGCAAAACAAACCAAAAAAGTACTCGTTGCTGAGTTTGAACAAGCAAAACTTAGCAAGGTTATTGAGCAAGATATCCCCTGTTTTCAGCCGCTATTAATGGTAAAAAGTAAATTAGAGAAGCTCAGTGATGACATCAACCAGTTAGTGGAAGAATTTAATCGTTCAAATAACTCATTAGAAAAAGAGCAAAAGATTTGGCTTGATATTGAAATAAACAGTGCAGAATATTTACAAGACTTAACATCGCGTATTGAGGCATTAGTTAAAGCGCTTCCTGTTGAGGTGTTATTGGTTAGGCGCAGTAAAAAATCGAGGCAATCAATGCCAGAAAGTCAAAAAAAGATCACTTTGAACGAATTGTCATTAAGCGATGTATTTGAAGCTCGATTATTGCAAGAGAATTGGCAATCAGAAGCTGAACTCAGCCAAAAGAATCGGCTTGAAAATATGTTTGCACAAACCCTCGAGCAAGTACAAGAAAACATAAAGGAACAAAGTAGCGCAAGGGGAAATGAGGCCAAAAAGATACAGGTTATAGGTGAAACTAAGTGAGAATATTAAGTTTACGGTTTGAAAATATAAACTCACTGAAAGGGGCATGGAAAATTGACTTTAGTCAGGCACCTTTTGACAATAGCGGTCTATTTGCCATTACAGGGCCAACTGGCGCGGGAAAAACGACTATATTAGATGCTATTTGTTTAGCACTCTATCATCAAACACCACGTTTAAATATTTCAGATAAGCAAAATCAATTAATGACTCGCCATACGGCAAGTTGTTTAGCGGAAGTTGAATTTGAAGTAAAAGGCAAAGCTTACCGAGCATTTTGGAGCCAACGTCGCGCTAAAAATAGTATTGAAGGGAATTTACAGAAACCGATTGCAGAGCTGGCTGAAATTTCAATCTCCTCAGCGCACAATGATCAAATAATAGCGACGAAAGTTTCCCAAGTTCGTACTGAAATAGCGAGTTTAACTGGGTTAGATTTCTCACGTTTCACTAAATCGATGATGCTATCGCAAGGGCAATTTGCTGCATTTTTAAATGCGCCGAGTAACGAGCGAGCTGAATTATTAGAAGAGTTAACGGGCACTGAAATATACGGGCAAGTTTCACAGCAGGTTTATCAAAACCATAAAAATGCCAGCAATGATCTAAAAATATTACAAGCTCAAAGCCAAGCAACCGTTATATTATCGCAAGAAGAGCTAACTTCGCTTAACTTGCAATTAGAGGGTTTTATTGAAAATGAAAAGCAGTTGGTGGCTGCTTGTGATTTATGGCAAAAAGCACAGGTTTGGCAACAAAAATCCATTGAAAACCAAGCAAACATTATATCGGCTAATAATCAATTGCTACAAGTTGCAGACAAAGAGCTTAACGCAAAAGATGATTTAGAGAAATTAGCGCTATCAAAACCTGCTGAAAAGTTAAGACCAGTTTATGAGCAACAGGAACAGAAAAAACAATTACAACAATCACTATTAATCAGTAATCATGAACTTTCAAGCGCCTGTGAAAACATAGAACAGCAAACATTAATTGCTAAGCAAGCTGTTGATAAATTAACTCAAGAGCAGGGTGTTCAGCAATTGGCAGATCAACAAGTCGAAAACTTATTGATTGAAAAAGTAATCCCACTTGATAATCAAATTACTCAACTAGTTAAGCAAGTGCAAGAATCGACCTTAACATTAGCCCAATTAACTGAGGCTAAAGATTCATCGATAAAAAGTTGCGAGCGTTTAATTAAAGAACAACAGCAATATGAAACACAAGCTGCTGACAACAAAAGCTTTATTGAAAAGAACAAAGTCGTTAAGAGTTTGCCCGAGAAATTGCCATTATGGCAAAACCAATATCAGCAATTAGCCTCCATGTCGGGAGAGATATCTCAAATTATTGCTGAACAAAAAGGCTTAAACGCTCAACATGAACAATTGCATCACCAACAAGTTAACCAGCAAAAGTCGATGCAAAAGCAACAGCTGATAAATGACGAACTTATCGTTCAAGTTGAGCAATATCAGCAAGAAAAACGAATAGTTTTAAGCAATGCAGAGTTAGACACAGAACAAGCATTACAAGATAAGCTACAGCAGCTTCAGGGACAAATTTCCCAGCAAATAGCCGCTGTTGAAAGTGCTCGCCGCTTTGCGCTTTTATCTCATGAATCTTTAAGCGCTCGCGCCGTTATTTCAGAGCAATCGCAACAATACGATACTGTTTCATCGCAAATACTCCAGTTGAGAGCGCAATATAGAGACCTGCAAATAACGCGTGATGATATAGTCTTAATTTTAGAACAACAAAAGACTATTCAGTCACTTAGTGAACATCGCCGTAACCTTCAACATGAGCAAGCTTGCCCGTTATGTGGTTCGGTAGAGCATCCCGCTATCGAAGAGTATTCAAAATTAGAAAGTACTGAATCATCAGAGCATCAACAAAGATTTGAGCAATTAACTCAACAACTGCAACAACTCGAACAACAGGGAAAAGCTCAGGCACTAAGGCAAGCTCAGTTAAGAGCTGAGCTTGATGTTGCTGAAAAAGTACAACAGGATAAACTTAAAGAACAGCAAGTATTATTGAGTGAATGGCCGTCCATTGCACAGGACATTGGTGTAGATTGTCAGTTGGCTGACTTATCATTTATTGAATCTTTTAATGACAAACGAAAAGAAGAATTAGACCACCTCTTAAACACGAACGTAAGTCTACAACAAGCTGAACAACGCTTACAGCAATGTCAGCAACAATTAATACATGTTGAAAAGAAAAATTCAGAAGAACAAAATCAATATCAGTTGTTATCAAATAATCAAGAAAATATTCAAGCAAGTTTACAGCAGTTATCGTTAGTTCTCGCTCAAAAAGAGCAAACTAAAACGGGAGCCTTTCTCGCTCTTAAAGCGGATGTAGCTGCTTTGGAACAGCAAACTTTAGTCGAGAATTCAGCGGTTTCAACCACACCTTTATTTGAAGAAAATAATCATACTTTACCCAGTAACGCTGATTTTTCTACTTGGTATTTTGAGAAAAACAACCTAGTTAAACAATACCAACTTGCGCTTGGGCAACAAGAGCAATGCTTAGTTATAATCACTGATTTAAAACAACAGTTGGCTGTTGCCCAAATACATCTTCAGAAACTCAATGAAGAGTTTGAAAAAATGAGTACAGCACAGCTTAAATTTACTACTGAACTTCACCAAGCTCAACAGCATCGTTTTAGGCTCTTCGAAGATAAAGATATTAACCAAGTTAGAACTGGCATTCTTGCAAAGCGTAATACGATAAGTGAAGAACTTGCAAAATTACAGAAAGTATTTCAACAATCTATGGAAACTCATCAAAAGCAGCAAGGTCTTTTAATGAGCGCCAAGCAGCAATTAAACGATGTTAATGAAGAGGTTGATACACTTTCCCTTATATGGAATAAAGCATTAGAAGAAAGCGACTTTGAAACTGAAATTGATTTTGCCACAGCTTTACTTTCAGCAGAACAACAACAGGAAATTCAGCAAGTTTTAGACACAATTACTCTGGAAAAACAACATTGTTCAACTTTGTTAGAACAAAACCAGCAGCAACTTGAGCAATTAACTCTTGAACAGGAGTCGATAATTAAACGGGGGATCATTGACTTTGATTCACTTGAAATTGCAGATAAATTAACTGAATTTAAAGAACAGTTAAAACAACAGCAAATTAAACAAGGACAATTAAGCCAAACGTTGAAACAAAATGAAATTCAGCGAAAACAACAACAAGGATTGTTAGAACAAATTGTAGAACTACAAAGAGATGTTGATGATTTAGCCCATTTAAATGGGCTCATTGGTTCAGCCGATGGCGCAAAATTTAGAAAGTTTGCTCAAGGATTAACCCTTGCTCATTTAGTGTATTTAGCCAACCAACAACTTGACCGTTTACATGCTCGATATCAGCTTAAGTGCCAACAATCTGAATCGTTAACTCTTGAAGTGCTAGATACGTGGCAAGCTGACAGCGTACGTGACACCAAAACACTGTCTGGAGGAGAAAGCTTTTTAGTGAGTTTAGCACTTGCGTTAGCTTTGTCAGATTTGGTGAGTGCAAAAACCAGTATTGATTCTCTTTTTCTTGATGAAGGGTTTGGCACACTTGATAACGATACCCTTGAAATAGCACTTGATGCTTTAGATAGCTTAAATGCGAGTGGTAAAATGATTGGCGTTATTAGTCATGTTGATACACTAAAAGAGCGTATACCGGTACAAATAAAAGTGAAAAAACGAAATGGTTTAGGGGTGAGTGAACTTGAGAGTCAGTATAAGTTCTTAGTTGAAAAATAGCGGTTAAACATGAAGCAAGTAGGTTAGTAGTTTAATGCTAACCTACGTATTAATATTTGACCGTTTACTTTTTAAGGCCCTTCAACAGGAGGTGGGGCCGTTTTAGCCGGAATACTTTTTAACGCTTTGGCCAATTTAGTTTCTAAATTTTTTATTTGTGTTAATAAAAGTTTGTTTTGTTCGCTGAGCTTAGTCACTCGACTAGCAAGTGATATTTGTTGTGTATCTCGTCGTTGTGAGTTTGACTCTATTGCTGATAGCTCTAGAGATAAGCCCTTAATTTGTTCTGTAAGTTGCTCTGAAGATTTTAATTGTTCTTTTAGCGCATCAATGGAGAATTCAGCCGCCACTTGTTTGTCGTTAATCTCTTTGATCGAGGCTAAAGTCGATGTTACTGATTGTCGCTGAGTTGAAGATAAACTAGTCAGGGACTTATTACTTTTTTGTAAGCTTTTTATTTGAGATTGGTTCTTTCTCCATGCAGAAGCCCAAAGTTTGTCCATTTCTTCCCATAATTTATCACTTGTCTTACCAAGCGTTTCTATGCGGACTTTCATTTCAACTGCAGACTCACCCATTTCTTCGCCAGTTGCGGAAAGTTGGCGCTCTAAACCTGCTATACGTTGCTCTGCTAAGCTGATAATCGCATTAGTTTTTTGATCTTGCTGATAAACCCAAAAGGCAGCGCCACCTATTAAAGAGTAGAGTAATAAAGTTGAAAGCTTAGATAATGTTGATGATGATGAAGATTGCTTTATTTTTGGTCTTTCAACAGTTGGGATAGTGGATCCGTTATCTGCTGGACTGGCCGATGCAGGGGGATGAGTTCGAGTATTTTTAAATGATTCAACCTGATCTCTATCAGGAGTAATACTTGGCATGTTGTGATCAATTTGCTTGGTCAAAATGTTTTCCTGTCTTAACTATTTTTATCAACTTTATTCTATTTGATATTCTACACAATTATCTTTTTATGTATTCAAATTAATACGATTATTTTGATTTGATTGGATTAAATTGAGAATTTTGCTCATTGTTATCTCGTTAACTGCTCCTACGTTATTCTACCTTATGTATCTATGCAGGCACCGCATCTATTCATGCGGTCATCCTGAACATCGTCATTCTTCGCCATCCATTGCACCGTGACATTGCCTACATGGATGTAGGTACTTATGATTTGTCTGGAACAAAAATCATGACCGTTCATCCTGAACATAAAAAAACCGATAAGTATTCCTTATCGGTTTTATGAGAGGGCAAAGATATAAAAACTAGTAACTATCGTTATGAATACTCATTACCGCGCGACCTGAAGGGTCTGCATTATTTTGAAAGCTTTCATCCCAAGCTAATGCTTCTTGCGTACTACAAGCTACAGATTTACCGCCAATAACGCAGTCTGCAGCTGAAGTCAGTGGAAATTTCTCTTCAAAAATAGAACGGTAGAAATAAGCCTCTTTGCTGTCTGGTGTGTTTACTGGAAATTTAAAGCTCGCACTTTCAAGTTGTTGATCGGTAACTTGAGATTCAACATGTGTTTTTAAACCATCAATCCACGAATAGCCAACACCATCAGAAAACTGCTCTTTTTGACGCCATAAAATCTCTTTTGGTAAATAACCTTCAAATGACTCACGTAAAATAGCTTTTTCCATTTTGCCATTGCCACACATTTTATCTTCAGGGTTGATGCGCATAGCAACGTCCATAAAGTTTTTATCTAAAAAGGGTACACGGGCCTCAATCCCCCAAGCTGACATAGATTTATTAGCACGTAAGCAGTCAAACTTATGTAACCTGTCTAACTTACGGTTGAGTTCTTCATGAAATTCTTGTGCGTTAGGCGCTTTATGAAAATATAAATATCCACCAAAAATTTCGTCAGCACCTTCACCTGAAAGTACCATTTTAATTCCCATAGCTTTAATCTTACGCGCCATTAAATACATAGGGGTAGAAGCTCGAATAGTGGTTACATCATAAGTTTCTAAGTGATATATAACTTCTTGAAGGGCATCTATACCTTCTTGTTCGGTGAAAACCACACTGTGATGAATAGTACCAATGCTGTCTGCCACGGTTTGTGCGGCTATCAAATCTGGAGAGCCTTCAAGACCACAAGCAAATGAGTGAACCTTTGGCCACCAAGCCTCAGCTAAATCGTTGTCTTCAATCCGACGAGCAGCAAATTTTTGGGTAATAGCTGAAATTAGTGAGGAGTCTAGACCTCCAGATAATAAAACGCCGTAAGGCACATCTGTCATTAGGTGACTTTTAACTGACTCTTCTAAAGCTTCACGAATTTTTGTAGTGCTGGTGGTATTATCTTTAATTGCTGAATATTTTTGCCAGTTACGTTTGTAGTATTTTTGTCGTTCGCCAACGCGGCTATCAAATATATATCCAGGAGGAAATTCACTGACGGTTTTACATATTGGCATTAAGGCTTTCATTTCAGAAGCAACATAAAAGTTGCCTTCTTCATCATAACCCGTATAGAGGGGAATAATGCCCATATGATCGCGAGCAATTAAATAAGAGTTATCGGTTTCGTTGTATAAACAAAAAGCAAACATACCTTGTAATTTATCAACAAAATCAACACCAAATTCTTCATATAACGGCAAGATAACTTCGCAGTCAGAACCTGTTTTAAATGAGTAATCTACGTTTAGGTTGGCGGCGAGAGTTTTATGGTTATAAATTTCACCATTTACCGCGAGGATGTTTTTTTTGTCTTGGTTATATAATGGCTGAGCACCGTGCTCTGTATCAACAATGGATAAACGTTCATGCACTAAAATGGCATGTTCGCTGCTGTAAATGCCTGACCAATCAGGACCACGGTGGCGTAATAAACGAGAATATTCTAGAGCTTTCGGACGAAGTGCGTCTGCACCTGTTTTTATATCTAATATACCAAAGATTGAACACATTGAAGCGCTACTCCTTTAAATTATTAACAAATTGTAGGGTAATGAATAAACTAAAGAGATCATTCATTAGAGGTCACTTTGCCAGTTATAGAAATATTATCAAGTTCTATTTGTTATCAATAACTGCGAAAAGGTTATAAGCAAAATTCCTGCATAAAAAAACGCCACTGATTGGAGTCAGTGGCGTTTTAACATTCGGTAATTTATTCAATCATTTGAGCGTATTACATTAGATGCTGTTAGTCACATCTACCGATAGTTTGAGCATTTGCCCGGGTTGTAAATGCTTTTTACGGTTTAATTTGTTCCAGCGTTCAATGTCACGAATCGAAACATTAAATTTATCAGCAATACGTGCAAAAGAATCACCACGCCTGACTTTATATCGAATATTGCGCATAACTGCCTGCTCTGCAGGCTGATAAGATGTTGCGGTATTCGTTGGTGTTGTTTTAACTTTTTGCCAAATAACTAACTCTTGACCTAGCTTTAAGACATCGCGAGGTGCCATTCCGTTCCATTTTGCGATATTCCGGCTACTTACTTTATATAACTGACCTATATCCCATAAAGTATCACCTGATTTCACCGTGTGAGATTTTTTCTCACCGTTGCGCTGACGGTTTTTAGTTTTAGTTAAACGTTGCTCTTGTGAAAACACATAACTATCTAATGACTGTGTTGCGACAGGAATTAACAAGTGCTTGCCAGCACGAATCTGAGTGCCTTTAATATTATTAATTTGCTTAATTAACTTGATATCAGTATTAAAATTACGGGCGATTTCTCCTAAGTTATCACCATTTTTAATTTTATAACGCTGCCATGCTAAACGTTCTTTTTTAGGAAGTTCGCTAAGTTTTTTCTCAAAGTCAGCAACTTTATGGTTAGGGATTAATAAATTGTGAGGCCCATCAGGATCTGTTGCCCAGCGATTAAAACCAGGGTTTAAGCGTTGTAATTCAGCTAATGACAAATCAGCTAATTTAGCTGCTTTTGCTAAATCTAGTTGTGACTTAATATCAATGCTGGTGATCTGACTTTTGTTTTCAATTTCATAAAGTTTAATATTAAAGTCATCAGCACGTTTTATTACATCAGCCAAAGCTAGAAGTTTTGGTACGTAAGCTCTAGTTTCTTTTGGTAAACCTAAAGACCAAAAGTCAGTGGGCAAATTCTTACGAGCATTTTTTTTCATTGCACGTTTCACACGACCTTCGCCGGAATTATACGCAGCGAGTGCTAATAACCAATCTCCATCAAAATATTTATGTAAGTACTTTAAATATTTAATAGCACCTTGTGTCGACGCTATTACATCTCGGCGTCCGTCATACCACCAGTTTTGTTTCATCCCGAAACGTTTGCCTGTGCCTGGTACAAATTGCCACATACCAGAAGCCCGGCCATGTGAATAAGCAAAAGGGTCAAAAGCACTTTCGACTATGGGCAATAATGCTATTTCTAAAGGAATATTGTTTTTTTCGAGTTCTTCAACAATATAAAAAATAAAGGGCTCAGAACGCTTCGCAACACGGTCAAGGTAATCAGGATGTTTTACAAACCAGTTACGCTGTGCATCCACTCGTTTTTCATCAGGAATATCAAAGGTAAATTTATTACTGATACGTTGCCAAATATCATTAGAAACATAAACATCATCTACTGTCTTTGGGTCAGTTAAGGTGAATTCAACATCAGCAACAGGGTGAATTATATCACTGGTTTCATCAGTTAGTATGGCCTGATTAATTTCCGCAGTACTGGCTATTTGTTGTTCTTGAATGTTGATTACTTTGGTTGTGTCATCATTTTGCAATGTGGTTAGTTGGCAACCCGTCAAGAGAATTGCAGCAGATACAGAGAGTGAAAGCGGTAAAACTTGTGAGAAAGAATGTTTTTTAGAAAGTGACTTTTCTGGAGTTTTTAAGAAATAGTTCATGGATATACTATATTATTTTACTTATGGTTAGTGTCACTTATTTAACGTGATTTTTCAAGCTTGACCCTAACAAGAGTTCAAACTTGAATTCATTTAAATTAAAGCGATAAACCCTAAAATTGATTCTTCCATTGCCTAATAACCGTAAATGTTTCTAATTCATTTACTGGATTTGTACCGCTAAATTTTGCAGCACTATTGACTATTTCGGCTTGTTTACAACGTAAAAATGGGTTGATTTTTTTCTCTAGTAAAATAGAGGTAGGGATAGTCGACACGTTTTTCTCTCTTTGCGCTAGTACTTGGTTATAATAATGAACAAGCTCTGCATTTTTAGGTTCAACTGCCAGGGCAAAAGTTAAGTTAGCTAACGTATATTCGTGTGCACAATAAACATGTGTTCTTTCAGGTAAGTCGGTTAAACGTGTTAGCGCCGTTAACATTTGCTTTGGTGAGCCTTCAAAGATTCGTCCACAGCCCCCAGAAAAAAGCGTATCACCACAAAATACTATGTCATTCCCATAATAGCCAATATGATCTAACGTATGTCCTGCTAAGTTGATTACTTCAAAAGAAACATCGAGGGCCGAAATATTTACAATTTCCCTTTCACTAACCCGCACATCAATATTTTTTATTGATGAATTTTCAGGTGCATAAATGGTAAGTGGCCAGCCTTTATTTTGACAATACGTTTTTAAGTCCGCGATACCACCAACATGGTCGGGATGGTGATGAGTTACTAAAATGGTGCAAAGTTGTAATTCATTTTTTTCAATAAAGGCAATACAAGGAGCTGCTTCGCCAGGGTCAACCAGTGCAATGGGCTTATTCTTATTGGTAATAGATGGATCTTTTGAGGTTATTGCCCAAATATAATTATCGTTAAAAGCAGGAATAGCTGTAACTAAAATTGGCTTTAGTGTTTGACTTTGCACGTTAAATCGTCCTCAATATAGATAGAGTAAACAGTATACCTGTAAATGACTTGAAAGGCGTATGTAAAACTGATGAAACCTGCTTTAGGCTATCGCCAGCCTCATTATCCAAAATCTTGGCAAGCTTTACCAAACGGTGAAGTTATTGTTGAACAAATTAATAAAGTGCTTGCGCCATGGTGGCCCAAATTCTTTGGCTATCATTTATTAAAAATTGGTGCTCTTAGTGGTTATGTAGACAGTTCTAGTTGTGCCATTAAACATCAAATGAATTTGGTCGAGCGTAAAAACGCGGGAGATATTATTGCTGATGCTGATGACTTACCGTTTTTAGAGCACAGTATTGATGTTTGTTTATTGAGTCATGCTCTGGAGTTTTCCCTTGATCCCCATCATGTTGTTCGAGAAGCAAACCGCGTGTTGATCCCTAATGGTTATTTAGTTATTACTGGCTTTAACCCTTTCAGTTTGGCTGGGTTAAATAAATTTATTCCCTATCGTAAAAAAAATACCCCCTGGAATGAACGCTTTTTTTCAGCAATGCGGGTGAAAGATTGGCTTCATCTCATGGGTTATGAAATTTTAGCAGATGAAAAAGTTTTACATTCTTCTTTATCAGGTAAGCTAAGCCAAGGTAAACTTGCTCAATATTGGCAAAAAGTAGCTAATGAGTTTTTACCAAGTCTAGGCTCTGTATATGTTTTAGTGGCAAAAAAACGTGTGCACCCATTAACGCCCATTAAGCCTAAATGGAAAATAAGACCCAAGTTTAAGCCAGTAAAAATACCTAGTATGAATTCATCACATAAAATTAAATAATTATCTTATACTCGTGAACATTTGAATTGCATGATTTTTGAACGTATAAAAAAGCTCAGTTTAAATGAATACAGGTATAAGTATCTATAGAGAACGTAAAAATGATCCATCGTAATGATTTAGAGGCTCACTTAAATGCTTTGCTTAAACCTGAACAAATCAAAGACTTCTGTCCTAATGGTTTGCAAATTCAGGGCAGTGACGAAATTCATAAAATAGTAACCGGAGTCACGGCAACCCAAGCGTTAATTGAACAAGCTATCCGTGAAAATGCCGATGCTTTAGTGGTACATCATGGATTTTTTTGGAAAAATGAATCTTATGTTATACGTGGAATGAAGCATAACCGTATAAAAGCACTGATTGAAAATAACATCAGTTTATTTGCTTACCATTTACCATTAGACATTCATCCTGAACTTGGGAATAACGCTCAACTTGCCAAATTATTTGAATTAAATAACGTTCAACCTTTAGAAACAGGTAACCCGTTCAGTGTTGCTGTACGGGGTGAACTTTCTCATCACATTTCTGGTGATGAATTAAGTAACCGAATTACTCAGCAATTGTCGAGAGAATGCTTACATATTGCGCCACCGTCCAATAAAAAAATCAAAACTGTTGCTTGGTGTAGTGGTGGTGGTCAAAATTATATTGAACTTGCTGCAGAGCAGGGAATCGACGCTTTTATTAGCGGTGAAGTTTCAGAACAAACAACCCATGTTGCTAGAGAAATGGACATTCATTTTTTTGCTGGTGGTCATCATGCTACCGAGCGATATGGCGCAAAAGCACTGGCGAAACATCTTGAAGATAAATTATTGATACCGACTTTATTTATCGATATTGATAACCCAGCCTGATCGTTTATTGGTCATACTGAAACACCGGTTTATAGTTCCTGACTAAACCTATTCAGTATGACTAACTCTGGTCAACGTTATGCTAACTCTTTATCCATTGAACAAAACGGCCAAGACTCTCATACCATGCATGAGTCGTTTGTTCTAGGTTTTTGGGTCTTGGTACATAATCAGGCCAATTTTTCTCATCATTAATACCCTTTGTCCATTTTCCAGCGGGAGCAGCAATCGGGTCAACACCTTGCAGTTGAAAGTATTTTATTGCTCTTGGCATATGGTCTGAATTTGTGATTAACACAACATTTTTTCCAGACACTCTTGGGGCGATTAATGCCGCTTCTTCTTCGGTGTCTTCTGGAAAACTTTCAACAATTATCTTTCTCTCTGGTACACCCAGTAACATTGCCGCCTCTTTCACTTTTTCAGCGTTACTCATTTCATCATGTCCGGCATAGCCTGAAGTGATTAGTTGTGCTTCAGGGTGAATGCGTAAAATTCGAATAGCTTCTACCAGACGCTGCAATGAACAAATACCTAACTCGCTAGTCGCTGGTAATTGAGGATCTGTAGTGTGTGTACATCCTAGAATAATAATATAATCAACAGGTTCGCTAGAGTGAGAGAAGGCGAGGTATTGATTTTCTATCGGCGCCATTAATAGATTGGCAACGGGACGAAATGACCCTAAGGTTAAAAGTAAAGTTGCTGTTATTAAACAAATATAGCTGAATTTTCTTTTGTGTTGGTAAAAAACAATGGTCAGTATCAATAACATAATAATGATACTTAACGGCATGATTAACGCACTGATAATTTTTTTAAGTAGGAAAAGGTCCATAATGATTCTTTTTCTTATTGAGTACTTGTATGTTTTAAGATCATTCACGATTATAATCATCATTAATTATACTTAAAACAGAAAGTTGAATTTAAATGCCACATTGTCATGAGTTTGCCGTTTTTTCAGTAATAAAAGAAAATCAAGCGAGAGTGATTGAATTAAGTAAGTTACTGTTCGAAGAAATGAATAATGAACGAGAAGTACTCATCTCCCATGATATTTTACGCAAAAAAGAAAATGATAAAGAAATTTGTTGGCAGCTAGTTTGGTTAAATGAAGCAGTAGTTGAAGAAAACAATAAAAATTGGTCAACTTTTCCAAGTAGTGCTGAATTAGAGTCATTGGTAGGGGAAAAGTTATATTATGGACATTTTTTAACGGTTTAACGGTTTTAGTTAAAATAAAGCGAAGCAAATCATGCTTCGCTTAACCCATTATTATACTAAACTTGTTAGCATTTCATCTGTATATTCAACTAGCTCGGAGCCTGAGCGAACTTTTGCAACGTAGTCAGCATTGGCAATAAATGGTCTGCCAATAGCGACGAGATCAAATTTGTTATTTTCAATAGCCGAGTTGGCTGAACTAGGCGTATAGCTGCCAACACCTACAAGGGTTTTATTATAATTAGCACGAATATAACTAGACGCTTGACCACCCAAATAATCAAATTCCATTGCATCATCAAAAATGCCTACATGTAGAAAAGCAAGATCACGTTGTTCAAGTTCGTTGAGTAAATAATCAAATACTTGACGGTCTTTTGTATCGCCGGCCATATTAAAATAGGCTCCTGGGCTGACTCTTAAAGCAGTGCGATCTTTTCCAATATTAGCAATAATTGCATCAACAACAGCTAATGGGAAGCGCGACATGTTTTCTGGCGTTTCACCGTATTCATCGGTGCGGCGGTTGCTATCATGATGTAGAAATTGATCAATTAAATAACCATTTGCGCCATGAATTTCAACACCGTCAAAACCTGCTTCAATGGCATTACTCGCCGCTTGAGCGTAGTCTTTTATTAATTGATCTATATCTTGCTGTGTTGCTGCTTTTGGTACTTGATAAGTTAAGTCGCGCATTCTGGGTACACTGCCTTCAACGGCTACCGATGAAGGGGCTAATACGTCATTTGAACCATTATTGTTATTTTCGAAAAAATAAGGATGGGCTACCCGGCCAGTGTGCCAAAGTTGAGCGAATATTTTGCCACCATTTTTATGAACTGTCTCAGTGACTAATTTCCAACCGTTAATCTGTTCTTGAGAAAACAAACCAGGGGTATTGGGATAACCTTGTCCGTCTGGGCGAATAATTACCGCCTCTGAAATGATTAAGCCAGCTTCTGCTCTGCGGCCATAGTATTGAGCCATTGCTAATGTTGGTACTAAGTTATCATCCGCCATACAGCGTGTTAACGGTGCCATTAATATACGGTTATTTAAAGTAATAGTGTCATTTAGCGAATAAGGTTGGAATAAATTAGTCGTCATTTTTGTCTCTTTTAAAATTATTTTCTTTCTTGAATATTCATTCAAGATATAGTTATTTGAACGATCATTCAAGTATTATTTTGAATGATCGTTCAAATTTAAGTATCATAGCAACATATTAAATTATGAATATTTGGTTGTACCAATGAGAAACGCTGAATTTGACCGAGAGAAAGTACTGAGATCTGCGATGACCTTATTTATGGAAAAAGGCTATAGCAAAACCAGTATGCCCGATTTAAAAAAAGCAACGGGTTTACATCCAGGCTCAATTTACTGCGCATTTGACAATAAACGCGGATTATTACTAGCAGCTATTGGGCAATACAAAGCGGATAGAAATGAGGAGTTCTCACATTTTTTTACAACGGATGAGCCTATACTTACACAGTTTAAAAACTACTTAGCGCATATAGTCAATGAATGCTTGAGTTGCGATGCATCTAAAGGCTGCTTGTATATAAAGGCACTTTATGAGTCGACAGATGAAGATCAAGAAGTACAAGCCATAATTGCAGAGAATGTTTCACAATGGCATAAAGCACTTACTGATAAATTTAAACAAGCTCAACAAGCCAAAGAATTATCACCAGATAAAAATTGTGAACAATTAGCTCATTTTTTGGTGATGGGGGTTTATGGTTTGCGTACTTTTGCTCAATCAAAGCCAGAGCATGACATTTTACAAGCGTTGGCTGAGCAATTATTTAACAGTATTCGTTATTAACCCATCGTTAACTCGTACGGCAGTATAATTTAAACCGATCGTTAGCTGTAAAGCCGTTATAATTTAGTCATTATTGAAAAAAATTTCATGGAGTTCTTGTATGCGTTTATTTTTATTAGCTTTTTCTATTGCCACGGTACTTTCAGGATGTGGTAAAGAAGAGCAATCTTTCAAAGAAGTCATTCGTCCTATCGCATGGCAAGAAGTACAGCAGTCATCTTTTGACCAAGTTCGTCGTTTATCAGGGACTATTTATCCCGTTGAGGAAGCAAACTTGAGTTTTGAAGTAGGCGGTAAAATCCAGTGGATAAAAGTAAAACTCGGTGATGAAGTAAAACGGGGAGATGCACTGGCACGCTTAGATCAACGGAACTTTAATTTAAGCCGCCAATCAGCTAAAGCAAACTTGCAAAAAAGCTATGCAGCACTTTCTGAAACCGAAAATGAATATAAACGTTATGCCGAATTATCTTCACAAGGGTTAGTATCTAAATCCGGCTTTGATAATGCCAAAGCTGCATTCGAATCAGCGACCAGTGCCGTAAGCATAGCAAAAACCCAGCTAGATATTGCGAATAAAGACATAAGTGATTCAATACTTACTGCACCATACAATGGCAAAATAACTAAACGTCTAAGCGAACCATCAATGCAAGTCTCTCCCGGCCAAGCCATTTTTCAAATTGAAGGTGATGACGGGTTAGAGGTACAGGTAATGGTACCTGAAACTCTCATTAGAAATTTATCAAAGGGAAGTGATATAGAAATTCATTACCCCGCTTTTCCTGGCTTAAACAGTCAAGGCACTATTGCTGAAATAAGTTCGCGTGCAGCAACGGCGAATGCATTTCCGGTGACTATCTTAATTAATTCTGAATTGAAAAATTTACGTGCGGGTATGACAGCAGAAGTCGATTTTACCTTTCAAGGGGTTGGTCGTACAGGTTTCAAGGGTGAAGCGTTTCGCCTACCTATATCAGCTCTAGCAGCAGATGAAGGACAAAAATCTTATGTTTTTGTTTATGATGTTAAGCAGCAAATATTAAAGAAACGCATGGTACAAACAGAAAGTATTTTAAATAATGAAGTCTTGGTTTCTGCTGGTTTATCCCCTGGAGAAATTATTGCTATTGCGGGCGTTTCTTTTTTAAGAGATGGCCAATCGGTTCGACTGCTAGATAAACATGTTCAGCGATTTAATTAATTACGTAACCGTATTAGTAAAGACTTTAGAGACTCATTATGAATTTAACCAAAATAGCATTTACTTATCGTAAGTCCATTTTAATGGTGCTGGCATTATTGTTGATCAATGGTGTTTTTGCCTACCTTACGTTACCCGCGCAAGAAAACCCAACAATAACTATTCGTCAAGCAATTGTGACGACTTCGTATCCAGGTATGGCTCCTGAGCGTGTTGAACAACTAATAACGCGTGTTATTGAAAAAGAAATAAGAAAAATTCCTGAAGTAGAAAAGCTAACTTCAACCTCTATGACTGGTCAGTCAGTTATTCATGTCGAAATATACGACCGTTATTTTAATCTTGACAATATTTGGCAAGAATTACGCAATAAAGTTAATCAAGCTCAAACGAATTTACCCGATGGTACGCGCACTCCATTTGTTAATGATTCATTTGGTGATGTTTCAGTTGTAACGTTGGCCTTAACGGCCGATGGTTTTAATTTAGGCGAAATGTATGATATTTCTAAACATATTCGCGATAATATATACAGTGTTGCTGGTACTAAGAAGGTTGATATTATAGGCGCTCAAGCAGAGCGAATATATTTAGAAGTAAAAACAGCTAAGCTTGCCCAGCTAGGGATTTCTCCTCGAAGTATCATAAGTGAACTGCAAAACCAAAACATTATTAGTCCAGGAGGAGAGATTGATACCGGCTTACGCTCATTGGTCGTAGAGCCAACAGGTAATTTTTCTTCACTCGAAGAAATAGGAAACACTCATATTTCTATTACTGGCACTGACGATACTATTGCACTAAAAGATATTGTTAGCTTAACTAGAGGTTACATAGACCCACCCGATAAACCCGCTTACTTTAATGGTAAGCCTGCCATTATGTTTGCTGTATCAATGCTCGAACAATATAACTTGCTGGAATATGCGCCGAGAGTTAAAAGTATGGTCACGCAAATTGAAAATACTTTACCCATTGGTTATAAAATCAATATTGCCACTTATCAAGCTGATCAAGTTCAAAAGTCAATTGAAGGTGTATCGATTAATGTAATACAGACATTAGTCATTGTTTTACTCGTGGTGATTTATTTCTTAGGATTGCGTACTGGTTTAATCGTTGGGTCAATTGTGCCTTTCGTCATGCTAATCACATTAGCGATTATGAAGTTTTCTGGCATGACGTTAGAAAAAATGAGCTTAGCGACCTTGATTATTGCCTTGGGGTTGCTGGTAGATAACGGCATTGTTATTGCTGAAGATTTTAAGCGCAGAATTGAACAGGGAATAGACCGCTTTGATGCTATGTGTCAAGGAGGCAAAGAACTTGCTATGCCATTGTTAAGCTCTTCGGTTACCACTATTTTATTTTTCTTACCGTTAATGCTTGCAGAGCATGTTGCTGGCGAATTCACACGCTCGGTATCTTTAGTTATTTTAATTACTCTATTGACCAGCTGGGTCTTAGCTTTATGTGTGACTCCAACACTTTGTTATTTTTTTATTAAAGCTGAACAAAAAGGGGATAATGAAAATAGTCATTCATCAGGAAATCCACAGGATAGTGCAACAGAGAAATCAGCTAAATTTTATCAAATCTATGAAAGATTTCTTCATTGGATTCTAGGTCACAAAGCTTTTTTTATGGCGATGATGGTGGTTACTTTAGTTGTTTCGTTAAGTGGTTTCGGCTTGTTGAAAAAACAATTTTTTCCTGATTCAGACCGCACTCAAGTTATGGTGTATATTGATTTACCTAATGGTACTTCAGCCAGAGAAACGAATCGTCAAATGCATGATGTGTTTAAATGGCTAGATGATAAACAGCGTTTTCCTGAAATTACTAACTACTCGGGTTATTCCGGTTTTAATGGACCCCGTTTTGTTTTAACCCTTAATCCTGAAGATCCAACGGATAATAAAGGGTTTGTCGTTGTTAATGTTAAAGACGGCACTGAACTTAATACCTTTGTGAATAAATTACATAACGGCATCATAGATACGTTTCCAAATGTATCTGGTCGCGTGAAACGTATGTTTGCTGGTCCTTCTGATTCAAGCTCTATTAGTATTCAAGTAAAAGGTCCTGATAAAGACATTTTATATGAAAAATCTAAAGAGATAATGGCGGTACTGCAAGCGGTTCCTTACACCAAAAATGTTCGAACTGACTGGGAAAATAGAATCGTTAAAGTGCAGGTTCAAATTGACCAGCACCGTGCTCGCCGAGCTGGGGTTACATCTTCTGATGTAGCGACTGCATTACAAGGATATTTCAGTGGTGTTAATGTCACAGAATATCGAGATGGTGATGATATTATTCCGGTGGTTTTTCGAGCTGATGAAGAAGAACGTTTCAATTTAGATAGGCTACGTACCGTTTCAATATTTTCAAGTCAATTAGGAGCGTCGGTCCCGTTGTTTCAAGTTGCTGATTTTATTCCTGTGAATCAGTATGCAAAAATACAGCGTGAAAATATGTTCACTACCATCACTATTGAAGCCAGTAATACTGAAATGACAGCGGAAGATTTAAAAGTCATTATTGATGCTGACATTCAAGCATTAAAAGCAGATTTACCGGTAAATCATTTAATTGAATACGATGGTGTTATTGTGCAGTCTCAAGAAGCCCAACAAGCACTTGGCGCTAGTATGCCGATGGTTATTGGCTTGGTTTTAGTCTTATTAGTTATGCAATTTAACTCGTTTCGCCGTGCTTCAATTATCGTCTTAACGATTCCATTGTCATTGATTGGCACGGTTATCGGTTTATTAGTCATGAATGCACCATTTGGCTTTATGGTAACGTTAGGTATTTATAGCTTGGCAGGTATTATTATTAATAATGCCATTGTATTAATTGACCGTATTGAAATTGAGCGCTTGACAGCGAAGAGCGACTACCAAGCGATTGTTAATTCTTGTTTAACACGATTGCGTCCTATTGCGATGACGACAGTTACCACCATCATGGGCTTGTTACCTTTACTGATTGACCCGATGTCGATGTTCTATGGTATGGCAACGGTATTAGCGTTTGGTTTAGGTGTTGGGACCATTTTAACGTTAGCTGTTGTACCGGTCTTATATGCTAGTTTCTTTAAAATAAACCGATGAATATAAATGTTTTGCTCGTCGAAGATGATCTTGACCTAGCCGCGACGGTTATTGATTATCTTGAGTTAGAAAAGATAAATTGTGATCATGCGGCAAATGGCGTTGCAGGATTACAGCTCATCAAGGAACATCATTTTGATGTGATGCTTCTTGATGTCAATATGCCTCGTATGGACGGTTTAACCGTCTGCAAAAAAATGCGGGAGCAAGGCATTACTACGCCTATTTTAATGTTAACAGCACGAGATACTTTAGATGATAAACTCGCAGGGTTTGCTGTAGGTTCCGATGATTATTTAGTTAAGCCTTTTGAAATGCTGGAGCTTATTGCCCGTATTCGAGTGTTAGCAAACCGGCGAAGTGGCCAAACGAGTATGTTATCGTTACATGGTGTGAATGCTGATTTTGCATCGAAAACATTACACCGAGAACAACGATCTTTACAGTTATCACCAACGGGCTGGAAAATTCTTGAACTATTGATGCGAAAGTCACCGACTGTCGTTTCAAAAAAACAATTGCTGCAAGCGGTTTGGGGAGATGAATTACCCGACAGTGATAGTTTAAAAGTACATTTATTTAACTTGAGACAACAAGTTGATACGAAAAGTGAAACTAAGCTAATTCATACAGTGGCAGGGCAAGGTTTTGCTTTTCGCTTGCCTTAATAATAAGTGAGCTTTTTGATTGCTATGAGTAAAAGCAGAAAAAAAACGAAAACGCTACGTCGCTATGTGATAAAAGTGCAAAGCATGATTGCTTTGGTTATTGTCCTGAGTTACACCTTAGTGATTAACTTCTATTTTATTCATGGCCTTGATGAAGCCAACTTTCAAGATCTACATTTAGAAAGTAATCAATTTGCTAAGTTGTACAAAAGCAATAACCAAGTTATACCACCGAATACTCTTCATTTTCAAGGCTATATCGGTTGGAATAAATTACCTGATTGGGCGAAAAGTCACTTTGCTGGTTTAGAAACAGTCTCTGAAGTAACGATGGATAATATAAGAGTCATGGGCTTTGAAAATATAATCCCTTGGCCAGAGCAGGTATTATTTATTATTGCTCACCCCTTATTTGATGGAAAAACCTTTTACTTAGTAAGAAAAATTAATACTCAACAATATGATGCCTTAAGTCAAATTGGCATCAGTAAAATGCTAAAACTGACTTGGCCAATCGCATTAATTTTTTTAACGATGATGCACTTCTCAGTACAACTACTATTAAAACGGACCTTAAAACCGTTTTATCAGCTTGGAGATTGGGTGGAAAATCTAACGCTTGAAAATGTTAACCAGACAACACCAGACTTTGAATTTAATGAATTAACGGCGATTGCCCATCAACAAAAAAAAGCATTGTTACGACTCAGTACCATGCTCGATAAAGAACAAGACTTCTTACGCCATGCCAGCCATGAATTGCGTACGCCGATAGCGGTAGTGAAAAGCAATAGTGAATTATTAACTCGCATTATTTCCGCTGATAAAAACAAAGATAAGGGATCGCAATCTCTAGCGCGTATAAGTAGAGCGGCGCAAAACATGCAACACACTACTGAAACCTTACTTTGGCTTAGCCAAGAGCAATCAACAAAGCAGAATAACCAGCAGACTTTAGCTTTAGTCGCTATAGACTTGAATATGATGATCAACAACCTTGTTGAAGACAATGAATATTTATTGCAAAGTAAAAAGGTTAGGATAACACTTGAATTGTCACCTGCTCAAATTACCGTGCATGAAACACCTTGTCGGTTGATCCTCAATAATTTGATCCGAAATGCTTTTCAATACACCGCTGAAGGAGAAGTGATAATTCAATGCAAAAACACTGAAGTTACCGTTGAAAACATTAATATGAGTGATGGGGCCTTTGATCACCGAGGTGCTGATTACGGTTACGGTTTAGGCTTACGTTTAGTTGATAAAATAGTCAAAAAGATGCACTGGCCTTATCAGAATAGTGATGTATCTGGTGGCCGTAAAGCGATAATCAACTTTACAAGCCATGCTTAATTTACTTAACTTTACATATCATCGACATTAGCTGACATATTTTCTATTTATAATATTGACAAGCTTTTAGGATTCATCAGGAATAACACAATGTATAAAATAGTCATATTGGTTGTCTGCTTATTTTTAATATCAGCATGTGGTGGATCAAGTTCAAATTCAGCAACGAAAGAGCCAACTATTCCTGTTGTTAATAGCCTGCCTGAAGGTGAAGTAACAATTAGCGGTATTGCGAGCATTGATGAAACCTTAACTCTTAGTCAAAATTTATCAGATAATAATGGTTTAGGTATTCTGAATTATCAATGGCAGCGTAGTAAAGATAACATAACGAGTGTTATCACTAATGAAAATTCCCTTGATTATGTCATAACCAAACAAGATGTCGGTTTTAGCCTTTTTGTTGCCGTTAGTTATGTCGATAACGACGGTTTTTCCGAAACCGTGCTTAGTAGTTTAACGTCAGTGATAGTCGACGACGTATTAACCAGTAAACCTAATATTTTGCTGATCATTGCCGATGACCAAGGCGTTGATGCTTCAGCGCAATATAGTTTTTCAAGTGATCTTCCCTTAACCCCCAATATAAACCTACTCGCTGAACAAGGTCTCATTTTCGATAATGCGTGGGCCACGCCTGCTTGTACGACAACAAGAGGGACATTAATTACTGGGCAACATGGTATAAATAGTGGCATTAGTTATATTCCCGCGGTGATGGACACTGAAACAATGACCTTACAACGCTACATCAAATCTTTTAGTGAAGGCAGTGATTATCAAACCGCTGTTATTGGTAAGTGGCACTTAGGAGGCGGAGACCCTGTATTATCTCATCCAACGGATAGTGCTATTGATTACTATGCTGGGACAATAAAAGGCACACTAACTGACTATTATGATTGGGAATTAACTGAAAATGGCGTTAATGAAACAAGTACTGAGTATCACACGACTAAAATGACCGACTTAGCCATCGATTGGCTTAATGAACAAAACCAGCAAGATACCCCTTGGTTTATGTGGTTAGCTTATGTTGCCCCGCATTCACCGTTTCATTTACCGCCCGAGAACTTACACAATCGCGATGATTTAACCGGGAGTGCTTCCGATATTATGGCAAACAAGCGCGACTACTATTTAGCCGCAATTGAAGCAATGGACAGTGAAATAGGGCGGTTACTTGATTCTTTACCCGCAAACGAACGTGATAATACATTAATCATATATATCGGAGATAACGGCACACCTGCGGGAGTCATTGATACAAGTGTTTTTGATAGAACTCACAGCAAAGGAACATTGTTCGAAGGTGGAATTCGCATTCCCATGGTGGTTGCAGGTAAAGGCGTTACACGAAAAAATGTTCGGGAAAATGCCCTTGTTAATACCAGTGATTTTTATGCCACTATTAGCCATTTCATCGGTAATTCAGTAACGCAACTTAACGACAGCTATAGTTTTGTTGACTTGCTTACACAATCTGGAGTTGGCCTACGGGACTATAATTACAGTGAATTTGAAAGTAGTGATGTAACAGGGTGGGCGGTAAGAAATTTAGAACACAAATTCATTGAATATGAAGATGGCACACAAGCATTGTATTTATTAAATGATGGTATTAACGAAACGAATAATCTTATTGCTGATAACGCTAATACTGAGCTTATTGCTGAGTTAAAAGAACAAGGATTGTTAATTCGCCATGAAACTACGAGCAGTCCGATAGATATTACTAATATCATTTTAACGAAACGTGCCGCTAACTGTAGTGATTATATGGAAAGTTATCAATCAACGGTACTTGATGTAAATAATAGTACTGTTTTTAATGGTGAGTTGATAATTAGCTTATCGGGTCAACAGTGCGTTTTTCAAACGAATAATATTCCTAATCATGATTTTAATGACGGCGCACTACCGTTTCCAAATAATGTTAGTGCGCAAAACAATAACTTGAAAATACCAATAAGCCCTGATCATGCGGCATCGTCGACTGCAATAAGTTTAGCAATGGATAATGCTATTTTACTAAATGGCGTTAAAGTAGATTTACTCGCAGCAGCTTGTTTTGGTGTTGGAGATGGAAAAACAGGGTGTAATGATATTAACCAAGCGTGGCGATATGATCCTATGTTCGCTGCCAATGGCTTTCGTGTGGACACACATAACGCTCATTCACAGCCTGATGGCAGTTATCATTATCATGGGACCCCCAATGCTCTTTACCAAGATGACAACAACAATTCTGAATCGCCTTTAGTGGGCTTTGCTGCAGATGGGTATCCTATATTCGGTCCTTATTTTGATGATAATGGCACCATTAGAAAAGCAGTATCAAGCTTTCAGGTGATCAGTGGCAGTCGTCCAACAGGGGCGGATAGCCCCGGTGGTAATTATGACGGAACGTATCGAGACGATTATAAATATGTAGCCAACTATGGCGACCTTGATGAATGTAACGGTATGACAGTAAATGGTGTCTATGGTTATTTTATTACGGATGGATTCCCTTACGTATTAAGTTGTTTTAAAGGTACACCAGACAGTTCATTTAATAAGTAATTAATTCAAAAACTCAATCACTTAGTTTACTGGCCTCAAGGTGTCTAAATTAGTGTCTAGTCATGGCAACTGTAGGAAGTACTTCAAACGGGGTTACTTGTTATTGAACTTCAGTAGAATATAACTTTGAATACCCCGCTGTGTGTAGGCTTAGCGATAACATAACGATAGCAGCAAGTGCGAAACAAATCATTTTCATTGAGTATCCTGATCTTATTGCGTTGTGAGTCATCATAAAATCGAGTGAAACGTCTATGCTTTCAACTTATCGATGAATGACAGACAATAATTGATAATACAACCTTCATACATAGTTGATTTGTGGTGGTAGTTGTCGCAATTAAATTTAACGGCGACAACAAACATAATCAAAGGCGTAAATTAGCTGTCATGGCATTTATAATTCAGTCTAATTCATCTCTTATTTCATCTTTAAGATCTTCAGTAAGATTTGAATTTAATAGCTGAATAAAAATAGCCTTTGCTTGCTCTGTTTGCTTATTTAGCATCATCAATTTTGCCATTCTAAATTGTGTCCGTGCTTTGTTAGGTACAAAAATATCGGCAATATCAGTATTGAAATCTATCACTTGCTGATAAGCGTTAATGCCTCTTGTTAAGTGCTTGCCGTTAAAGCCACTTATACGTCCTATCCAATACCAAGACAGTAGTTGTGCCGCTTTTTGCTCATTACCTTCTGCCTGAAGGGTCAAAGCTAACTGATAATCGCTAACTGCTTTATCGTATTTTCTTTCTCCTTTCCAGTATGAACCTCTCATAAACAAGAGCTCTGCGTCTAACGGAAACTTTTTAATTGCTTGCTGATAAGTTGTTAACACTAATTGCCTATCTCCTTGTTCAGCATAGCAATTAACCAGCATTTTATAGCCAAAATTTTCGTCTTGTTCGAACGTTATTTTGGCATGTTGGATAGCTTTATCGATGTCGCCACCAAATAGGCTTGGAGCACCTAAATAGAAGTTTATTAGTCCTGCTCGATATTGCAGGTTAGTAGGTAATAATTCTATTGACGTTAAGTAGCCATTTAGCGACTCTTTGGCATACCCAGACATACTAAACACACTGGCTTTTTCTGCTTGTTTTTCCATAATCGTTCCCAACCAGTGAAAAACTTCGGCCTGAGTGGTGTTATCTAAAGCTTCTTTTTGCTTGTCTTGACTATACTCTTGGGCTTTTACAATGTGTTTTTCAGCGAAATCAAGGTGTTCATTTTTAACCCCGATTTTTGCCAAGTAAAGGTGTGCAACTACGTTTTTTTCATTTTTTTTAAGTTGCTTTTCAAATAAAAGTTTTGCTTGTGAATAATTTTTTTCCTGAAATGCGAGCTGAGCTTTATTAAAATTAGCGTTAGCTGGAGCGACCAACACAGTTAGCGTAATTATGATTAAGGCTTTGATGAAAGTGAGTGTTTTAATGCACATTATGAGTAGTTCCAATTTTAGTTATATTATCAGCCAAGTTTCGGTCTAATCGAGTGTAATTTGGGTCAATCATTACAAAGCTGGGTTTATCCTTAGTTATTATCTTAATCTTTGAATTGGCCTGATTAATCAGGTGATTTTTCAGATAAATGGTTTGGGTACTTTTATCGTCGGGGTGTGCGCTAAATAGCGCTATTTTTATCGGTTCGTTAATCGCTATTTTACTCACATCGCCACTTTTGTTTGTTGCAAAGCGTAAAGCTTTCACATCTATAATGACTTCATAACGGCCACCGTTAAGCCCGTTGATAACCGCATTCTCAATGGCCAAATCATACTCAATTACTTTGGTCAGCCAATCTTGAATAAGAGGTGTTTTCTGCTCTTTTGCAATACTTAGAAGTACCGCAAGTAAATCGTCAGTCGTTGCACTTAATGTAAACTTGTGGTTTTCTATCAGTTGCTTAAGTGCATCATTTAATTTATTCTCACCAAGTAATTCGCTTAGGGCTTGAAATACCACGGGGCCTTTACCGTAGTTCAAATAAGCTTCTTTGTTGGCGTCTATCAATGCAATCTCTGGGTCAATGGCATAAGCGCGACCTGAAAAATAACGACGTTGGTTATATTTCATTAATTGGCGTGCCATATTATTACCGTACATTTCTCCTAATATTACCGCTTCCATGTACTTAGTTAATGACTCAGTAAGCACACCTTCACCTTGAGTGACTTTAGGGACTAATTTTTCGCCCCACCATTGATGCAAAACTTCATGAATAGTGTTTCGAGCAACATTATTTATTGATGAGCCATCATTGAAATTTTCGGTGTATAAACTTTCAGATAAAGCGACAACGCCAGCCGCAGCTTTACCACCAAAGGGATGATATGCAGGTACTTCTAATACACGTAAATTACTAAAGGCATAAGGGCCTAAGTTCTTTATTGCGTAATCGAGAGTGGCTCGCGTTGCTCGTAACATTTCTGCTACGTTATTTTGGTGTTCAGGATGAAAATACATGTCTACGGCAATGCCTTTGTGGTTAATACTCTCTTTTTTATACATAGCAGAAAAGTAACCGACGAATGGGTATATAGGTTGTTGCATTTTATAATGAAAAAAGTTTCTTCCTTCTTGTTGCCACGTTTTAATTAGATCGCCAGAGGTTACCGCCATTTGTTCAGCAGACGTGGACAAAATAGCTTCAAAGGTTCTTTTCTGAGTGACAAGTTTGTTAAAACTGTTCGGTTTGTTACGATCAGGGACCATAGCCACTTTCGCGATTAAATGTCGATTTTTACGTTCAAATTCATCTCGAATCTCAAGACGTTCTACATAGCCCATAATGGGTTCAAAATTACTGTGATTGATATAAGAGCCATTATGGGTAATATTTGGGTTAATAGAGAAGGATGAAGATGTTTGTTGCAATTGGTAATGCATCGCTAAGCTTTCACCGGGCAGTAATGGTTTTTCGAGGGTAAATAAGTAAACATTCCAACTAGGCGTTGCTTCAAAAAGTGATATTTCAGCATGAGAAATTTCAATATTTTTCAAGGGTGAACGGGCTGTGACAAAAATCTGCTGCATCGCCTCTCCTGTAGAGTTAACCAGTTGATAGTCGGCTTTAACGGAGTAACTTTTATTTTCTGGAAAAAAATCTATTACCACTGTCATTTGACTAATTTGGGGTATTGCGAGTGATTGATACTGCTTATATTTTGTTTCATAAACCTCGCGGTGATCTAGGGTTTGTTGTTGGGTTTGATAGTCATTGTTCGCAGGCATACTCATATGAATAAAACTACCTAGAGCGACAAACGCGATTAATGAAGAAGTAAAATATATTGCTGTCCCTTTTGAAAGAGTATTTTCCTTATTTTGATTGACTGATTTTTTCATTTTAACCAGCGACAACAACGAGTGCCGTTTACCTTTTTGCCATTCTCCTCGGTTCCACTTGAAGACAGTAACCCCTGCAATAATCATGGCCAGAAGCCCCCAAAAGGCCATTAAGTAATGAAACTTGCTACCATAATCACCATAACCTGGCATTTCTGAATGAACTCGCAATAAACTAGGTAGTTGATTAATATTAAGTAAAGGATGTTCGAGACCGAAAAGCCCAGTAGTATTAGCAAAGAGCATTGTCATGATGCCACTTACCACCATAGCCAAGTATTTATTACTAAAACGCATACTGGCAATTCGGCTTTGAATAAAGAAAATTAACACTGTTGAAAGTAACACCGGCATTGCTGTGAAATAAAACATTGATAAATAATGAGATATTTCAAACCGATAGTAGCCATTGGCAACTTGGAAGATTAAAGAAATAACAATATTAAGCGCGATAAGAAGTAACGGAATGAAAAACAAAGACAGCAGTTTCGCACTATAAATAGCGAAATCAGATATGGGGGTACTGTCAATTAAACTGTCGGCTTTAAGGAGTTTTTCTTGCCATATTTTTTCAGCACTGTATAAAACAACTAAAGCGGTAACGATTGCCGAGAAAGCCTCAGTGCTGTACCCAATCAGTATAGAAGTCGTCGGGTAATGTCCTGAAAATTCACCACTACTAAATACGCCAACGGCCATTAATATTCCAATAATAGACATGGCACAAATAATTACGATTGATGCACGAAATGACCAAAGACTCAGTAATTGTTTAATTTCAAAACGAGCAAGGGTCAACACAGAACGACACTGAAATAGACTGCTTGATATATTGGTATTAGCGGTTAAATGAGAAGTGTTTTTCGTCTCCTTGTCTAACCTATTCGAGCTAACTAGCTCTGAAGCCATAGCTATTCGATTTTTTAGTGCTTTTGGGCCTTGTTCAGAACATTCTTTTACTTTGTTTTTTAGTTTACTTTTACGGGAATAAAAAACGCTAGCCTCAGAGGTTAAATGCTGCGTAACAATCTTCTTGATATAGATAAAACTGGCGAATGATATTATTAACCAGAGCATTCTATTGAGTAATAATGAGCCTGAAAAACTAAATAACTGTTGGTTCTTTTGCGTAAGTGTCCAAAATTTACTTTGTTCAAAAAAGGCACTGGTGCCAAAAGGATCAAGTAAGGCGAAAAAGCTAACGATACTTGAATCTTTGATAACGGTTTCACCCGTTAGCGGTGCCTTAATGAAGATCATCGCTAGCCAAAATAGAACAAACATGAATATTGCACAAACATAAGTTGCTGAGGCTGTTCGTTTCTTCAGGGTTACCGTCACGAGTAATAAAGTACCAATTACTGTATTCGGTAAAACAAAGATTAACCAAGGCCATAAATAAAAAATGAATGAGAACTCAGCCACTTTTTCGCTATCAAGTGTTGGTGATAACATACCCAGCATTAAACCGACAGAGACTATAGTGGTTACACATAATGTACTTAGCAGTATAACCAATGTTTGACTGATGAACCTTTCTTTAACAGCAAGAGGTGCAATTATATTGTTAAATCCATATTCCTGATCTCTTAGTAGGGTACTAACACAAAACGTCATGGCGATTAAAATACTAAATACAGACGTTAACCCGATAAAATAACTTAAACGATAAGGGGAATTAATGTCTATAAAGTCCATTCCTTGCCCTATAACATTGGCGTTTATCGCAATGCCATAAGCAAATGCGACTAACAGTAAAATGATAAAGGAAGGTTGTTTTATTTGATAAAAACACTCAAAGCGTACTAATTGCTTCAACATAATTAATTTCCTATGCTATTTTGCTGTTGATTTAACGAATAGAAATATGCATCTTCGAGGTCTGGGGTCGTTGCGATAAATCCATGATTCGGATTATTGTCAGCAACTAGACGGACTTGATAATCACCTCCTTTTAATCGAACAGACAACAATGGGTAAAGCTGCTGCATTTGCGTCAATTGGCTTTTACTGATGGTTTTTGTCCATATTCGGTTTTGTAAAACATTAACTAAAGTTTGCGGGTCGCCCTGAAAGCATATTTTACCGGTATTTAAAATCGCCATTTGTGTACATAAATTACTGATGTCTTCAACGATATGTGTCGAGAGTACGATGATCATTTTTTCCGCAACATCAGATAATACATTGTGCAGGCTATTACGCTCAGCTGGGTCTAAGCCAGCAGTGGGCTCGTCAATAATCAATATTTTCGGCGCGCCTAACAGTGCTTGAGCTATGCCAAAACGTTGCTTCATGCCACCCGAGTAATTCGCTACAGCGATATTCTTATGGTCGGTGAGGTTGGTTAATGTTAATAAATAGTCAATTTGTTTTTTTCTGGTGCTTTTATCCGTAACTCCTTTTAATATTGCTAAATAATCGAGCAACTGAGCCGCAGACACTTTAGGGTAGACACCAAATTCTTGTGGCAGATATCCTAAACATTGTCTAACAACATTCGGAGCAGCTTGAATATCGCTGCCATTAAATTTAATGCTGCCGCTGTCGTATGTTTGTAACGTTGCTAAACTGCGCATTAAACTCGATTTCCCCGCACCATTAGGGCCGAGTAAACCAAACATGCCGTTACTTATGGTGAGGTTAATATTATCAAGAGCCTTAATGCCGTTGTGATAGGTTTTAGTTAAATTAGTAATGATTAATTGATTTTCAAATTCGCTCTTATTACCATCAGTATTTGAGGCTGACTTTATTGCTACAGCATGCATAGGTTTACTCCAAAAAAATTGCGTATTTATTTGCAGCATTTATAACTAAAGAAACATTTAACTCCAAGTCATTATTAAGTTAGTTGATGTACGAGTCCTTTATTACCTCAAACACCGTTAAGATGAGCACTAATGCAGTTGATGTACAAATATGCCTTGTTCAACACCATAATTATAAAGTTGATCAAAATTCGTTATTAACATCGGCTTAAGGTCTCGCTTGTTATACTGAATCAGTGTATTTTTAGGTTATTCAAGACCGAAATAATCGTATTGTTTTTGATGCGTTATACAATATATGGTCGACTAATATTTGGATGACTCCTTTTGAACAATAGAAAATTAATAAGGCCAGAAAAACGCCTCCTCCAGAATTTGCTAAACAAATATAAGACACTCTTACGGGCTAAGTGTAAAGAAAACCGGTTGGCTATATTACTGGTGTTAACCGCGAACATTATCTTAATTGTTTTCATGGGAATAATTAATACACGCGAAGGCCGAGTATCATTTGGTACCATATTGCTTTGTATAGATTACGTACTTTTGATGATGTTAGTGATAGCCCATAGCAAATATCTAAAAGACCTACTGGGTTTATCTAGCACAGAAAATAACAATAAAATTATAAAGGGAATTATCCACTTTTTAAATTGGCTTGATAAACATAGTATCGCTTTAAGCATTGTTCTCGCGTTTAGTGCGCTCTTTATTTTTGATTCAATACACAGAATAAGCCTTTATCACAATCTAACCATTGCTTTTTGTTTTGCGCTTATCCTTTATCGAGTTGTTCTGTTTATTAAGGAAAAATCTCAAGATAATTCGCATACACTTGACTTAAAAAGTCAGAAAATATATATCATTTATGCAAGTTTTATTGCGCTAAGTTTTTTGTCTTCTAATACGGTTGACAACAGCAAGTACGGCACCGAGTTCCAATTAACAATATTGAGCTGGGTAATGCTATTTCATTTATTGTCGCATTGGTTTATCGGCCAGTGGAAATTAGTAAAACAGTTAAACAACGAGCGTACCGATGCCGAATTAATGCACCTTAAAAGTCAGATTAATCCACACTTTCTTTTTAATACCCTGAACAACCTATATGGATTAGCACTGGAAAAGTCGGATGAAACGCCGGGGCTGATCCTCAAACTCTCCGATATGTTGCGTTATACGATTTATCAGGGGGAAAAAGATAAAGTATTGTTCAGCGAAGAGATTAACTACCTTAATGATTTTATCCAATTACAGCAGATCCGCTATCATAAACCGGTCAATATAACCTTCGAACATACTATAGATAGCACTGGTGCAACAATTTCACCGTTATTATTATTGATACTCGTTGAAAATGCTTACAAACATGGTGTTGAAAAACTCACTGAAGATGCGTTTGTTCATATCAAACTTGAAGTTAAAGACGAAGAGATGGTTTTTGACATTAAAAATAATTTCGATAAAAATGAAAAGTCTGTTAAGTCAGGTATTGGCTTGCAAAACTTAAAAAAACGTTTACAACTGACATACCCTAACGCTTATCAACTTAATATAAAGTCTGAGCATAGCGTTTATTGTGTGCAACTAAAAATAAATTTACAGAATGAAAACTTAATATGAATAACAAAGAAATCCGTTATATGATCATCGACGATGAACCTATTGCTCATCGTATTATCGAAGAGTATTGCAACGCATTGCCTCATTTACGCTTGGTTAATCATAGTTATAATGCTTTGGAGGCTATGCAATATATTGCGACAAATAGTATCGATTTAATGTTTCTTGATATTAATATGCCAAAATTAACTGGCTTTGATTTTCTTAAAACGTTAAGTATAAAGCCACAAGTGATTGTTACTACGGCGTATCAAGAATTTGCTTTAGAAGGTTTTGAATTAAATGTTTGTGACTACCTATTAAAACCATTTAGCTTTGAGCGTTTTTTAAAAGCCGTTAATAAAATAACAGTTGAACAAAATAAGGGGTTAGCAGAGCAACAGGGGGCTTTAAATGATCTGAATAACGTTGGAAGCGAGGATCAAAACCTAAGCCAAATCCAAAGAATTTTTATCAAAGGCGATAAAACGCATCACCAAGTTGCACTCACCGATATTCTATATATTGAAGCTTGTGGTAATTATTGTTTAGTTTTTTGTCATGATGGAAAAATAGTGACTCATCAAAAAATATCACAATTTGAAAAAGACTTACCTCAAGATCTGTTTATGCGCGTGCACAAGTCTTTTATTGTGGCTAAAAATAAGATTAACTCAGTAAGTGCTACACAAATTAAGATAGCAAGTGTGGATATCCCAATTGGTCAAACTTACAAAAGTAAAATAGTGGCTTTAATCAATTAACTTAACGGTTTCTACCTGATTGATAAAAGTAAAATCGCTGCATTAAGGATAGTTGTGCATAGCTTAATTGCTTTAAGTGATTAAAGCCGTTAGAGTTTGGCTAATTTCTTCCAGAGTAATATGCTTCATGCGTCCTTCTTCTTACCCATCACCTGAAAATACCACCATTAATTGGCGGGTGCTAAAATCGTTGATCCCATATTTACTAGAATTTAAAGCGCGTATTGGTTTTGCATTGTTATGCTTGGTGTTAACAAAAATTGCCAGCGTATATCTGCCATTCATATTAAAAGACATTGTAGATGGCCTAGATATGCAACAAGAAAACAATATTTTCATTGTGCCTTTTGCGCTAGTTGCCGCTTATGGTTTAGTCCGACTAACCATCGTGCTATTTGCAGAACTTCGCGATACCTTATTCGGACGTGTTACCGAAAGGGCTATTCGCCGTATAGGCTTGAAAGTTTTCGAACACCTACATCAACTTGATTTAGACTTTCATCTAAATCGCCAAACAGGTGGGCTATCAAGAGATATTGACCGTGGAACTTCTGGTGTAAATTTCTTAATGCGCTTTATGATCTTTAATATCGTACCAACCTTAATCGAAATATTAATGGTAATAACCATACTTTGGGTTAACTATGGTATTTGGTTTGCACTGATCACCGGTCTTTCGATATGCAGTTACGTCGCGTATTCTATTTATGCAACTGAATGGCGTACACGTTATATCCGTGCGGCTAATAAAGCCGACTCATCAAGCAATACGCGCGCAATTGATAGTCTGTTAAATTATGAGACTGTCAAATATTTCACCAATGAATCCTATGAAGCACAAGCTTACGATGAGCAATTAGCCGATTGGGAAAAAGCAAAAATGCAAAACCGTTTGTCGTTGTTCGCTTTAAATGGCGGGCAAGCTTTCATTGTATCAGTAGCAATGACGGCAATGTTAGCATTAGCGGCATACCAAGTAACCCATCAACAGATGACATTAGGTGACTTTGTGCTGGTGAATGCCTTTATGATGCAATTGTTTATCCCATTGAATTTTCTTGGTTTTGTTTATCGAGAGATTAAAGGTTCTTTGGCCAATATTGAGCAAATGTTTACGCTATTACAAAAAGTACCTAAAGTACTTGATGCTGAAAATGCCAAAGAATTAACCATAAGTCATGGCGCTATAAAATTTGATAATGTGAGTTTCTTTTATGACGAAGCAAGGCCGATATTAAAGAATGTTTCATTTGAAGTTAAAGCCGGACAAAAAGTTGCCGTTGTTGGTGAGAGTGGTTCTGGAAAATCTACGTTAGTAAAACTCCTTTTTCGTTTTTATGACTGTCAACAAGGCAGTGTTCAAATTGACAGTGAAGTAGTAAGTGAGATAACACAACACTCATTAAGAAAAAATATTGGTATAGTTCCTCAAGATACTGTTTTATTTAATGAAAGTTTATTTGAAAATGTTAAGTACGGTAACGTAAATGCCAGTAGGCATGCTGTTGAAGAAGCCGCTAAATTATCACACTTAAATGAATTTATTAGCTCATTGCCCAATGGTTTTGATACCGTGGTAGGCGAGCGTGGTTTAAAGCTTTCTGGTGGTGAGAAGCAACGAGTTGCCATTGCACGAACTATCTTAAAAAATCCTGCTATTTTAGTTTTCGATGAAGCGACTTCATCACTTGATAGTCATTCAGAACAAGCCATTTTAAAAGCAATCAAAGACGTTGCCAAAGATCACACTAGCTTAGTCATCGCCCATCGATTATCAACCATTATTGATGCAGACAATATTATTGTGCTACACAAAGGGGAAATCATTGAGCAAGGCGATCACCAATCCTTACTCAGTAAAAATGGCCATTATGCGACTATGTGGCAATTACAACAAAACACAGAATAATCAAAAAATATTGAGTTAACAATGACAAACACACAAAGATGCGATGCTGATATTCTAAAAACTCAGCAATGGCTAGAAGAAATTATTATAGGGTTAAATTTTTGCCCATTTGCTAAAAAAGAGTTTGTAAATAGCACCATTCATTATCAACTGTGTGATGCAAAAAAGATTGCTCCTGCATTAGACGAGTTAACGAAGCAATTTGAAAAACTTGTACTACAACCTGAAATTGAAACAACGTTATTGATTTTTAATCATGGATTTAAAGGCTTCGAAGGCTATTTAGATTTACTCGACTATAGTAATGATTTACTTATAGAATTGGGGTTTGAAGGAATATTTCAACTTGCTAGTTTTCACCCCGATTATTATTTTGAAGGCGAAGCATTTGATGACGCATCTAATTATACTAATCGTTCACCATTACCTACTATTCATTTAATACGTGAAGCGAGTATGGAAAAAGTGCTATCTGTTTATAAAAATCCAGATAAAATCCCTGAAAATAATATCATGTTAGCACAAGACAAAGGGGCTGAGTTTTTTAAGAAAACACTGCAACGAATTCATAATAAACACCAATAAAACACTTGCTTTTATTGACTATAATTTGCGCTATTTTCCAATATGAAATCAACTTGCTATAATATGGAAAATTTATAGCAAGGCAGTCATTTTCGTGGAAGAAAAAAAAGTCGTACAAATCGGTGGTAGCATAGAAAAATCCTTACAAGGTCAATATACCATTGATGTTTCTTCAGTATTGAAAGAAGCTTGGCAATTAACCCTTAATTCTCGTATTGCTATTAACCTCGGTTTACTTTTTAGTTTGGTCTTAGGCACAGTGGTTGCATTATTGATCAGTAGTTCTATGGGGGGCATTGAACAAGTTATCACAGACCCACAATCAACCACATTACTCAATATTGCGGTTACTATGATTATCTATCCATTTTTAGTGGGTGTTGAAATGATGGGGGTTTTTCACGCTGTCGGCATAAAAACGAATAGTAAATTGGTTTTTTCTTTTCTTAATCGGGGTAGTTGGGTTGCGGTTTGTGCACTATTAACATCGGTATTAGTAACATTGGGCATGAGCTTATTTTTATTTCCGGGCATCTATCTCGCCGTTGCTTTATCATTGGCCTTACCGTTAGTCGTTGAGAAAAAGCTTTCTCCGCTAAAAGCTATAATCCTCAGCTTGCAAGTTACCCGCTTTCAATGGTTTAAGTTGCTTGCCATATACGCTTCTCTATTTGTCGCGTTATTCTTGTCATTGCTGCCATTAGTCATTTTAGCTGAAACTCAGTTATCGATTGTTGGGCTTGTTGTTTTCTTTTTTGCGTTAACTTTTCTAGCACCATTATTTTATAATGTGAAAGGTATTTTATACCGTGAGATTTTTGGTATGCAACTGTTGGCGGTTGATGTTCCGACAAACCAAACAAGTGATACTTTTTCAGCATAATATTTAGTGTCGCTGTTGTGCAAATAAGCATTATTGATTTAAAAAAGGATGTTATGAAAACTCAATATTTTATTAAAGTGGTGATATTAAGTGTCTTGGTAATAGCGCTTGTTGCGCCATTTACGTTTATGAAACCCAAGTATAAACTTCCTCCTGTTGTGGTGATTGTTGAGAAGGTTAAACCCGTGGTTGAAGAGAAGGTAATTGAGTTACCCCTTCATAATGTGAAGATACCTGACTTTGCTTCAATTCGTGATACTAAAACGAAGAAACGTCAATTTTTTCATTATATTTACCCAGCAATAGCAAAAGAAAATGCTCAAATATCGGCTTTAAGAGCAGAAGTATCAGCAATGATGGAAGCGCTATTTCTAGAAGAGAATCTTTTAGCTAAGCAGGAAACTTTACTTAATAACTTAATTAAGAAATATAAGGTGAGTAAAAAATACTCCACATTGCAACAACTTAGTGAACTATTACTGCGTATTGATATAGTGCCAATTGAACTAGTGCTGGTACAAGCGGCCAATGAATCAGCTTGGGGTACATCGCGCTTTGCTCGAATAGGATTGAACTTTTTTGGCATGTGGTGTTACAAAAAAGGCTGCGGCATGGTCCCTGGCGGCAGAGATGTAGGGGCAAAACATGAAGTAGCAGCTTTTAACAGTGTTGAACATGCCGTACAGCGTTATTTGCACAATATTAATACTAATTCAGCATATAGTGTTTTTCGCACCATTCGTGGCCAACTGCGAGCACAAGAGCAGCCGCTTTCTCCACAAGTCTTAGCAACGGGATTATTACGTTATTCTATCCGTGGTACTGATTACGTATTAGAAATAACTGAGATGATCCGTCATAACCAAGTCTATTTTGATGAAATACTGGCAAAGCCAGCGGTGATATAAAAGCTGTT
>Ga0209395_1000951_pt1 | contig 41551 bp, 37 predicted proteins | sample GOMGulsemesocosm_3_FD_184635 | JGI IMG/M metagenome (GOLD analysis project Ga0209395, IMG submission 184635) | Methane-oxidizing microbial communities from mesocosms in the Gulf of Mexico - GOM9D Gulf of Mexico (SPAdes) (version 2) | ecosystem: Environmental > Aquatic > Marine > Cold seeps... | reverse complement strand
AAAAGTAATGGCTGACAAACTACAAGCGGAATTTAAATCACCATTTAACGTTCAAAAACTTCTGATACAGGTAAAGGCAAGTATTGGGGTGTCAGTATATTTAAATAGCTCTGGTGACGCTCATACGTTAATACAGCTAGCAGATGAAGCTATGTATGAAGCAAAAAAAGAGCATGGAACGTCTATTTACTATATATGAAATAGCTCAGCATAGTATGTCGTGTTAATGAAAATACAGTGTTCATTGCATCTTGAGCTTAGACTACTAAATATTGGTTTGTCCTTAGCGCTCCGATGGCTGCTTCCATAAATTCTTCTTTTACTAAAATGTAATCCGTATCAAAAGTTGATATGGCAAAAATACTGATCTTTTCATTGGCTAATACGGTGGAAATATTAGATAAAATTCCCGTCATGGTAAAATCAAGGGGGCCTACCACCTCTAAAGCTTGCCAATTTAGTTCGGCTTCATCACTGTCAATGAGTATACTTTGTGGTAAAACAATCGATATCTCGTCAAATGTTTTGGCAATAAAGAAAATACTTGCGCTAAACACTTCACCTGGAATAGTAGAATTTTTAGTTAAGCTGTGAATAGCTAATTTTTCGTTAATAAGTCTAAGCGTTAATTGTGACATTAATGTCCTTAAAGATTAACTCTAATTGATTATACTCATGTTACCGCGAAATACTCATTTCAGCGACAATTAAAAGGCTTAGAGGCAAGGCGTAGATTGAAGAGAATGGTTGTTCAGGAGAATAAGCTCCTGCATTCACTAAGAAGCTACATCTCTGTAGCGTCCTTGTCGAAATCAATAATGCGGCATATAAACCTTTACCTTTAAATAGATACTCGCCCTGGGAGGGCGTCTGAGAAAATCATGTTCGTCATTACGTATGTAGTTAAGGGAACAACCATTAATAAAATACGCGCCTTGATCATGAATCGCACAGGCGTCCTGAAACAGACATTTTGAAGTATCATGAGTATAACTATAGCACTAGATACTTGTTTTGATGGTAAATTTTATTTAGATAACTCATCTGTCTATTTAGAGTTTCCTACTGGAAATCTATAGTTTTAAGGTAAAATAATTTTAAATGTATATTTACGAATGCTTTAGTCGTTTGTTTTACAGAGGATGATGAGACTTCTTTTAAAAAACATATCCACAGAACCTGTGGATATAATTGTTAGTAAGTCATCCTGTGTTTGTTATTGCATTGAAATGTAAGGTTAATTTATGTAGTTCGTTTTTTGTCTAGCGGAGCTAGAAATAGGATGAAAGAAGATAAGTGATCAAAACACTCTGTTAGATACTGTTGTAAGTAAAAATGTAGATTTAACATGGTTAAAAGGCTTAAAAGAGGGCTTAATCGTACTTTTATTAAATAAACGTACGATTATTGACACCACTCAGTAATGCTACATTGTCGCCTGTATTGCTGTAAGCGCAATGGTATAAACGATATCATCGACTAAGGCGCCACGAGACAGATCATTCACCGGCTTATTCATTCCTTGTAACATAGGCCCTATACTTACTAAATCAGCAGAGCGCTGCACCGCCTTATAAGTCGTGTTACCTGTATTTAAGTCAGGAAATATGAATACGGTGGCTTTACCAGCTACAGGGCTATTAGGTGCTTTTTTCTTAGCAACACTTTCCATAATGGCGGCATCATATTGAAGTGGTCCATCAATAATGATATCAGGTCGCTTAGCTTTGGCAATTGCCGTTGCTTTAGCGACCTTCTCTACATCTGCGCCTTGACCTGAGCTGCCAGTGCTGTAACTGATCATGGCTACTCTTGGTTCAATATCAAAGGCTTTAGCTGAATCGGCCGACTGAATGGCTATATCAGCTAATTGCTCAGCATTCGGCTCAGGGTTTATCGCACAATCACCATAAACAAGCACTTGATCAGGCAACAACATAAAGAAAACTGATGACACTAAAGAGCTATCCGGTGCAGTTTTGATTAATTGTAATGCCGGTCTTATGGTATTTGCTGTGGTATTTACAGCGCCAGATACAAGACCGTCAACTTGACCTAGCTGTAACATCATAGTGGCTAAAACAACATTATCTTTTAAATTCTCTAGCGCAATAACATCCGTTAACCCTTTATTTTTTCTAAGTTCGACCATAGGTCCAACGTAATTATCTCTAATTGAGCCGGGATCAGTTATTAATAAATTATCAGGTAAATTGATGCCTTGGTGCTCTGCTATTTGCAGTATTTCCTCTCTGTTTCCAATAAGCTGACAACGTGCAATATTACGTTCACAACAAATTGCTGCCGCTTTAATCGTGCGTATATCTGTTCCTTCGGGTAAAACGATTAACTTATTTGCTTGTCGAGAAAGCTCCGTTAATTTATGCCTAAAAGCAGGCGGTGATAACAGGTTATAACTGTTGTTTTTAGAGGTTAAACTTTCGAGCCAATCACTACTTAAATTGTCGGCAACATGCTGCTTTACTTTGTCTTGACGTTGAATATCATCTTGAGGAATTTCAGGGTTAAAACCCATGATATGACGCGATGTTTGCCATGTATCCCAAGGTACAGACAAAACAGGTAAACCGGCATCAAGAGCTTGTTTACATAATTCCCAAACCTGCTCTGAGGGCTCAAAGCCGTTAGTTAACACTAAGCCGCCTAATTTTGTTCCATTTAATGCCGATAAACAGGTCGCAATAATAATGTCGGTGCGATCACCAGGGGTAACGATAAGGCGGCCGGGTACTAAATAACTGACTAAGTTTGATACGGTTCGAGCACAAAATGCGACACTACGAAAACGACGATGTGCCATATCTCCGTCGTTAAGTACTTTAGCGTCAAGATAGTTACTAATATCACACACCCGTGGTGCAATAAGATCAATTTCCCACTGAACGGTGCCGAGTAAATCGAAGTGCCGACCTTTGAATATGGCTAAATCTAACCAATTATTTAAATTAAAGTCCCTTTCTATTTCTTCCTCTTTTGGTAATAAGCCATATTCTTCTTGATCAGGGCAATTAAGCTTGTTGATAACACAACCAATAAGGTGTTTGTTTTTTATGCCACCATAGGTTTCTGCACTGACTTCAAGTCTGTCTTCAAATTCTTCTGCGCTGTCATTGCCTGGGCTAGCGACTAGGACAATATTAGCACTAAGCGCTTGGGCGACATCACGATTGATACGACCAGCATAAGGCTGTCTTGGTGTTGGCACTAAGCCTTCAATGATAATAACGTCGTGATCTTTTCTAAACGCATCAAAATTGGCAACAATCTCTTCTAACACTATGTCTTGCTGGCCATCGCCCATTTTTTCTTCGACATAGCTAAGCGATATACTCGTACTGTTTTGAGATAAGCTAATAGCATCAACCGTTTTGTTTTTTTTGGCTAAACGATTACGGGAAGGTTGGCTAATGGGTTTGAAGTGACCCACTTTAATTCCTTTTTGCTGGCAAGCATGTAATAAACCTAGCGATACACTCGTTAAGCCGACGCCGGATCCAACAGGGATTAGCATAATTTTATGTGGCATAAATTTAATCCTATATATTCTTTATTTGAAGCATCTATTTTGTTGAATTGCTAAGTAACATAGCTGACTGCTCAGCAATCACCCACTCTTCATTGGTGGCAATAACCAAACAAGCTCTTGACTCTTCATTGGCAATATTTCCTGAGGCGCCAAAACGTGTTGCCTGATTTTTTTCATTATCGAGTGAAAAGTTTAAAAGCCCTAATTGTTTCACAATTTCAGCACGTATCCAGCTTGAATTTTCACCGATACCACCGGTAAAGATAAGGGCATCTAATTGTGTTAAGCAGGTGGTATACGAAGCGATACTCTTAGCAATTCGATAACAAAAAACCGTTAGTGCTAACGTAGCTTGGTTATTGTTGTCTTCAACCATGGCATTTTCTAATGTTCGACAATCATTACTTAAGCCCGAAACGCCTAACAAACCACTTTCTTTGTTAACTAACTTATCCACATCAGAAATTGAATAACCTAAATTATCAACCAAATGAAAAATAATGCCGGCATCTAAATCGCCACAGCGAGTACCCATCATGACACCTTCGCCAGGTGTCATGCCCATGCTAGTATCAACACTTTCTCCTTGTTTAATGACGGTTACACTACAACCGTTACCTAAATGAGCACTAATTAAGTTACATTGCTCTAGCGGTTTATGTAACTGCTTAGCGGCTTGTTTTGCGACAAAATAGTGGCTAGTACCGTGGAAACCATAACGTCTTATTCCGTGGTCTTTATACAAAGCATAGGGGAGGCCGTAAATATATGCCTTTTCGGGCATGGTTTGATGAAATGCTGTATCAAAAACAGCGACTTGAGGTAAGTTATTAAAAGCTTGTTGGCATGCTTTTATTCCAATGAGGTTCGCTGGATTGTGTAATGGTGCGAGTTTAGCCAGCAAGGAAATTGCATGTTCTACTTTTTCGGTAATTAACGTAGGTTGTGAATACTCCTCACCGCCATGAACGACTCTATGTCCAATTGCACAGATGTCTTTCACTAAATCTAGCTGCTGTAACTGTGCTACTAACTCCTGAAGCGCAATTTGATGATCAAAGGGGGCGTTGAGTTGATAACTTTTCTTTTGACCCGCTTTTTTTATGGTAATGATCGCTTCACTACTGAGTAAGCATTCAGCCAATCCTGATAATAGCGTCTCGCCACTTGAAGGATTTATTAGGGAAAATTTTACTGAAGAGCTACCACAATTAATAACTAAAATTGCCGCAGAATTAGCAGGATTGTTATGCTGAGCTTGTTGTTGGGTCATGTAAATGTTCTTTTATAAAAGTGAAAAAGCATTGAATGATTATAGGCAATAATAATCATTCACAATAATAATGACGATATTATAACGATTGTTACAGTGGTAAATCTTGATGCAATGCAATAAAAAGGACTTAAGCCCAACTTTTATGACGTCTATGTACAAATAAAGCTTAGCAAGACTGTCACTGTTGGTTAATAAATAGTGAGTCAGCTCGCTTAATCACCTTGGTTAAGGTAATACCATTTTCACGATAATCTAATACTTTGAATGCTAGCGGCTATAAGGACTAACTGCTATAGTAGTGTTATGAATATCTCCGTTGTACAACTTATTAAATTGGGCCAAAAGTATTTATCTCTTTGGCCAAATAAGCCAGAGTTAACCCACTATTTCGAAGATTATCGAGGAGTTCAAAGCGCGCGCTTTGTTTGTCGGTATTTTCCTGCGTTAGCTATGTTTACCGTTATCATGCAGCTTTATGTCGCTTCGGGATACCCGTTAGGTCAAGGCTCTATAGATAATGCCATTAATGCGCTGCCTCAAGCCCTTGTTTATGGCTTGTTTTTAATAAGCCTGCCAGTACAAGCATTAGTGTTTTCTGGAGTAAAAGCAGATAAGCTATTACCACCTTCGCTAGCTTCTTGGTACCGCAGTGGTTTAGAAAAGATAAAACAGCAAGCAGCAGAGCAAAACCAGCGTAGCAATGACCATAGTAATGATACGGTTATTGCTAGCTTAACAATATATAAACCGCGCTATATCGATCTTGCTCAACTGTTGCATTTCACCTTCGCGCCAACAAAATAACAAAACAATTGTCATTACTTAGTTATTCTGTCTTTTGATATAAGCGCAATACAAAATCAGCTTGGCAACTGAATTCTTTTTGTTGTTTTAATTCGTTTATTAACGCTTCACTGGCTTTAAACGCAAACGGTGTCATTGCTAACAAGTTTAAAACATCGCTACTGTCGGTAAAATTCATAGCGTAGTTTAAACGCTGCTCTTCAACCAAAGTTAAGTTTTCAATGACTTGTTTTGCCGTATCATGTTTATTTGCTTGACGATATATTAGGGATTTAAGCTCAAATAAATGATTGTCGGCAGGAGTCACTGTTAATAAATAGCCGTTAACTTTCAGAATTCGAGTAAACTCATTTTCTAAAATGGGTGCGTAAACACTGTAAATCCAAGCAAAGTTTTCATCTGAAAAAGGTAAGTCAGAGAGTGTTGCCACGCTAAAAAAACAATCTTGATAGCGTTTTGCTGCAATCTTTATCGTTTCTTTAGCAATGTCTACACCATAAACACTGTTATGCTCACTCTTATGTTGATGGGTGTAAAAACCCTCACCACAACCGGCATCAAAAACAGCGGCTTTTTCTTCGCCATACTTCTCATATAAAGCAAGCATACTGTTCACTAAAGGCTGGTAATAGCCTTTATCTAAAAAAGCACGTCTAGCTTGTACCATCGCCTTGTTATCTCCAGGCTCTTTCGAGTGTTTAAACTGGACGGGCAATAAATTAACATAGCCTTGTTTTGCTTGATCAAAGCTATGATTATTTTCACAACGGTAGCTCTTCTCAACAAGCACTAAAGCTTGCTGACAAAGAGGACAACGGTATTGAGCTGATTTTTCAGTGTTCATTTAACGTAAATCCTATGAAAATGTTGACCAAATAGGTGCATGGTCTGAAGGCTTTTCAATACCACGTAATTCATAATCAATATCGGCTTCAATACATTGTGCAGCCAGATCTTTTGTCGCCAAGACAACATCAATGCGAAGACCGCGATTATCATCAAAACCACGCGAGCGATAATCAAACCAAGAATAACGCTCGGTTGTTTCAGGATGCAATAAGCGGAAAGTATCCACAAAACCCCAGTCCATTAATCGAGTTAACCATTCTCTTTCTTCAGGTTGGAATGAACATTTCCCGCTTTTCAACCAACGCTTACTATTTACATCACCAATACCAATATCTAAGTCTTGTGGGGAAATGTTAATGTCGCCCATGACCACGACATTTTCATCATTTGAATGATTGTCGTTAAGGTAAGTCATTAGGTCTTTATAAAATTGACGCTTATAAGGGTATTTCGTTTCGTGACTGATATTTTCGCCTTGCGGGAAGTAGCCATTCAGCACAGTCACTTTTTCACCTTTATCATTAGTTGTAGTGACCATAATCATGCGTTTTTGCGCTTCATCATCATCACTTGGAAACCCTTTCTGTACTACATCGGCTGCTTTTTTACATAACATGGCAACACCATAATGTGCCTTTTGACCATGGAAATAGACATGGTATCCCATGGCTTCAACCGCCTCTACTGGGAAAGCTTCATCGTGAACTTTGATTTCTTGTAAGCCAATAATGTCAGGTTGGTGCTTATCGATAATCGCTTGTAACTGGTGAAGTCGAGCACGAAGTCCGTTAATATTAAAAGAGATGATTTTCATAGAATTCCTAATGGCGTATAGCGAGTAACATCGCCAGATAATAGCTGATGAATTAAGGCGATGATCTTGCTTGTTTATCTAGCGTCTCGCAAGGTTTATTTTTCATAGCCTGTTATATAATGTAATTTAAACGTAACAACTGGTAGAACCTATTGTTTAACCGTAATAACTTGTTTAAGCTAGGCATAAATGAGTAGCACAACATAGAAAACTGTTAATACAGTGATCAGTACAGTTATAACAATTTGATTAAATTTCTTCCTAACTCAGAGCTACATTGATGAGCTTAGAACAAACAAAATTTATTAAGCATAGTCATTCTATATTTAGTTAATTTTGTGACGTTATCAGTTTAACAATGAGCTCCCAAGGGCGAGTTTAAAAGGCTTATATGCTGCGTTATTGATTTTGATAAGGGAATAACCATTCTCTGCAATCAATGCCTTGCCTTTAAGCCTTTTAATTCTCGCTGAGTGGGAAAGAACTTAATCAACTTGGTATTATTAATATAGTTAGCGCTCAATTGACATTAATAACACGTAATAAATAAGGAAATGAACATGCCAGATAGTAACTCAAGCGTAAAAAAAATATTATTGGTTGAGGATGACCGCCAACTATCCGATTTAGTCACTGACTTTTTAACGAGTGAAGGTTTTCATGTTAAACAAGAGTTCCGTGGAGATACCGTTGCTAAACGAGTAAAACTTTTCTCTCCAGACCTTATTATTTTAGATGTTATGTTACCCGGTAAAGATGGATTTGGTGTTTGCCGTGATTTACGTCCAGATTTTAATGGACCAGTATTGATGTTAACAGCAAAAAGTACTGACTTTGATCAGGTTCTGGGTTTAGAAATTGGCGCTGATGATTATGTTATCAAGCCAGTTGAACCTCGGGTATTATTAGCACGAGTAAACGCTTTATTGCGTCGCGGCGATTTACCTAACCAAAGCGAAGAAAAAGGTGAAATTACCTGTGGTGGTTTATATATCAATAAAGCATCGCGAAAAGTGACTTTACAAGATGAAAACATTGACTTAACTAGCCAAGAGTTTGATTTATTATGGTTACTTGCGGGTAAAGCGGGCGAAGTACAAAACCGCGATTACATTTATAAAGCAGTCATTGGCCGTGAATATGATGGCTTAGACCGAAGTGTTGATGTCCGCATTTCTCGTTTACGTAAAAAACTACATGACAGTACAGATACACCATTTAGAATTAAAACAATTTGGGGGCAAGGTTACTTGTTCGTTCCAGATGCATGGAGCTAATCCTCACTAAATTAGTGACCGACTAATACCTAGACCACTTGAAAATGCAAGTATCATGAAATAAGCATCTTCAAATAAATTAGGTATAATAAGGCTTTGTTTACTTTTCGCAGTGGCAGGGCCTTTTTTTTAAGCTCATTTTTAATGCATTTTATTGATAAGGTACTTTGATGAAATTAGGCCGTTCGTTTTTCAATCTTTATTTTTTTATTATTTCCACATTTATTATCTTCTCTTGGGCCCTTGATGAAGTCTGGACTTCTTACCTCGAGCAAGATATTGAGTCCTATACTGGCTATAAAACTCTGATGATGGCCACAGGGGATTATGTGCAAAAACACCCTGAAGAAGAGTGGCAAGAGATCATCTCAGGAGCCGGGAAACGTTGGGGATTATCGCTAAAATTAGCTTCTTTAGCCGAAGTTGAAGCCATTGATCATACTGACCATAATGTTTTATCTCACTCAAATGCCCATATTTATTATTTCGATGATCAGGTATCAATTCATTATTTACTAAAAGATTCTGACTCTGTCATTACCCTTGAAAAATTAAAAATGCCAACGAGGCCAAGAGTCAAAGCAACTTATCGCGTTATGATCCTTGCCACCTTTGGTGTAGTGATCTTTATTTGGTTATGGCCAATGTCTCGCGATTTAGAGCAACTTAAAAAAGCGACTAAAGCCTTTGGGCAAGGACAGTTTGATAGTAAGGCACCCGCAGCAAAATCAACCATGATTGCGCCAATGATTTTGTCGTTTAATATGATGGCAGCAAGAATAAGGCGGTTAATTGAGGCGCATAAAGAACTCACCAATGCCGTTTCTCATGAGCTAAGAACCCCTTTAGCGCGGACCAAATTTGCATTACAGATGCTTGATTCCATCAAAGATGATGAGAAACGCGCAAAATATCAAAAACAAATCAGTAATGATGTTTGTGAGCTGGAAGAGCTTATCAATGAAATGCTTATCTATGCAGCGTTTGATAGCGACAAGCCAGAGCTAAATATCACCCGTACCAATATTAGCGACTTGGTTAAATTACAAATTACCAATCACGATCAATTTGTTAGTTCAATAGAGTTTGTTAATAATTTACCGGATGATTTTGTTTGTTGTGATGGCCATTTTATGGACCGAGCAGTGAACAATTTTATTACTAATGCCATTAAATATGGCGATGATAAGGTGAGGGTGACGCTTTCTATTGAAAACGATCAATGCCAAATTTGCGTTGAAGATAATGGCGATGGTGTTTCTGATGAATTTAAACAAGTCATTTTTGATGCCTTCTCACGTGGAGATCAATCTAGAAACCGTGAAACCGGTGGTTTCGGTTTAGGTTTAGCGATTGTTGCTCGGATTATGGAATGGCATCAAGGGCAAGCATCTATCGGCGATAGTGAGCTCGGTGGTGCATCGTTTAAGCTGACTTGGCCAGTAAAGTTAAGTTAGCTTTATAGTTTAATTAAATTCAATAACTTGGATTATACCAAGTACATTAATTAATTGACCACTTAGCGAGAATTAAAAGGCTTAGAGGCAAGGCATTGATTGAAGAGAATGGTTATTCAGGAGAATAAGCTCCTGCATTCTCTAAGAAGCTACATCCGTGTAGCGTCCTTGTCGAAATCAATAACGTCGCATGTAAGCCTTTTAAACTCGCCCTTTGGGAGTTTATGAGCAAACTAATAACGGCACAAAATTAAAGAAATATAGAATAACTATGTTTAAATAATTTTACTTGTTCTAAGCTCGCTAATACAACTCTAAGTTGATCAATTTATTAGTGTAATTGGTATTACTAATCGACAGAGCAATTTATTTGTAATTTTTTCTGATATCGGCTAAATGTTTTCAACTTTTAGCCGATAACTTATTTATCAAGATATCTGCATCAGGGTATCGATAAATAGAGAATATTGCATTGGCTGTCGAGTTAGCTCAACAATTATCACCAAATAGTAAAGCACCGAGCGGGAGTGCAGGTAATTTATCGCCTGAAAGCTTCTCTTCTAATGCTTTGCTACATGAGCTCCAGCTTGGTGAACAGCTTAATGAGAGTGTTGTACAAACTCGCCGTGCAGACTTTTCGTTAATGTTGGCCATGTTAGCTGAAGATGTTCGCGAGCAAAGCCAGTTTTTGTTACCAAAAGCAGAAGAGCCTACTCCTGTTGACGTTAATAATATCGCCCTAAGAAAACAATTTAACTTACCTGATGAAGCGCCATTAGCGTTATCAAGTCCTGATGGTATTAAAGAATTTAATCAAATACAGAGCATAGTCGATAACGATTTAGCTACTATACATTTAGCTAACGCAATGATGCCTAAACCTTTAGCATTTCGTGATGACAAAAAACATATCGAAAGCCAAGTGCTAGAAAACACCAGTTTATTCACTCAGCTTAAGCATAAACAAGTGAAAGAAATAAACTCTGCTTCTAACGACTCTGATAAGCCACTTAGCCAGCCGCTAAATTTTAATGCAAAAGCATGGTTAGACAACATCCAACAGTCTTTAGTCAAAGCGCCATTACTTAACTAAATCAAAGTTAATTAAGTAGAAGTTAACTAAGTAAAGCTAAATCCCCCCGCTAAACAGCGCAGCAGTGTTTAAATTTTTTGTTTCTCTTTGCAGACCAAGCCGTTGGGTATTTATTACATGGACAAATGTCATTACGTTTGATTTTAGCTATCTCATTATGCGCAGTAATATCACCATCAATGTAACGCCACTGGCCTTGCTCAAGTGAGAAATTAGACTTTTCTCTTAATTCGCATAAAGTATTCTCAACTATGTAATAGGCAGAGAATTCTACTGTGCTCTCACCACTTTCATGTACAACGAGTGCTAACCAACTACATTCATTTGCCCACGACTGAATCTCACCAACGGATTGTGTTAAACGTTGACTTGCACCATAAGTATCAAAGATATATTGGCCATCTTTTATGGCGTATGCACTAAAGCGTGAACGCATTAATTGCTCAGGAGTCGAGGGGGATTTTTTTTGTGTAATAAAAAGTTGGCAACACGCATTAAATAATAGAGTAGAACCGCAAGGGCAAAGCATAACAATATGTCCAATAATGATATTATACGAAGTGGGTTAATTCTCGCTAACTGATCAATAAGTTAGCCCAATTGGTATTATGTGTAATTCGTTATATTTTACCGTGTTTTTAACCTAGATAAAGCGCTATTGGTCGTTTTATTTAACACATTTTTGACCATTTCGATTAATATAACGAGTTAATTACATTCTCAAGAGCCGCTAGTATTAGTGAGTAATAGCAATTTAATTGGTATTCTTTGGCGACTCCTCATTCATTCTTTCTTTAATAAAAGAACTCAACAAAAGAATATATTTTATGAAAATACAACTCATTGCCGCTGCGCTCAGTTTATCCTTAGTTGCATGTAGTAATACACAGCTAAATGAACAGCTTAGTACTAGTGCGCCAGAGAAAGTTCAAGGTGCTGTTGCCACTAATGCACAATCAAGCGATATTATTACCATAGAGCAAATAATGGCTGATCCTGATTGGTTTGGTCGTTCGCCTGAATCTTGGTATTGGGGGGATGACAGTAACACCGTTTATTACCAGCAGAAGCAATTAGGTAACCCATTACGTGACTTGTATTCACTGGACCTGTCAAATGCTAATAAGACGGTACAAGTAGCCTTGTCTAATAAACATAAGGTTGCTGATCAAAACGGTTTGTTAAATCAAGCACGAACGCATAAAGTTTACAGTTTCAATGGTGATGTTTTTGTAAAAACACTCGCTAGTAATACAATAAAGCAGCTTACCTTTACCTCTAATCACGAGCGTAATGCACTATTTTTGACTAATGGCGATATTTCTTATCAAATAGATAATGTTTTTTATGCGCATAACTTACAAACAGGCCAAATAAAAGAGTTGGCAAGTTTAAAGATGTCAGAAAAGCCCGCTGGTGTTACCAAGCCAAAAAGCTATTTAGCTAAAGAGCAACATAAGTTAATTGACTACATTGCATTACAGCAAAGAAATAGTGAATTAAAACAAACTAAAAAAGAACGTCTTGTTGCTGAGAATAACTCAGTGAACGACGTTAAGTTTTATTTTGGTAAAGACAACCGTGTCGCGCATGCAAGTCTATCTCCAACGGGAGATAAACTATTAGTGAGCATAGCATCTGCAAAATCTAGTCGTGATAAATCAGATATCATGCCTAACTACATCACTAAAGATGGCATTATTGCAGCTGAGAAAGTTCGTGCTCGTGTAGCAAACAATAGAAAATACCAAGAGCAACTTTTTTTGCTTGATCTAACGACTGGTACAAAAAAAGCGTTAAGTTATGACAAACTACCAAGCTTTGATGAAGATGTATTAGCAAGTGTTAAAGCTGAAAACTTTGCGCGCGAAGGCAAAAAATATAAGTCAGAAAGAAAAGCACGTAACATTCATGTACTGCAAATGTATAATCCGATTAAGTGGAGTAGTGATGGTCAGCATCTAGCACTAATGTTAGAAGCATGGGATAACAAAACTCGCTGGTTAACAACGGTTGATTTTGATAAAAATGAACTCGTTACTCAACATAAATTACATGATGATGCTTGGATTAACTGGAGTTTTAATGAGTTTGATTGGTTAGTCGCTAATGGCACAACTGCAAGTCTATATTACTTGTCTGAAGAATCAGGTTATTCTCATTTGTATTATAAAGACTTAAACAGCAAGGCTGTTAAGTTAACTTCAGGTAAGTTTGAAGTAAGTGATGTTACTTTAACGCAAGATAATCAGCGCTTTATTTTTAAGGCCAATAAAAAACACCCTGGTATTTACGAAATATATCAAGTGGATTTAGCCAAAAACTTAACAGCCTTGACTGATTTAGGTGGTAAAAACGATTACAAAATCAGCCCTGATGAATCTAAACTATTAATTCAGCACTCTACTGTCACTATGCCTCCTGAACTTTATGTACAGAGCTTAGATAACAGCGAGACTGCAACAAGAATTACCCACACGGTATCAGAGCAATTTTTAGCAATGCCCTGGAGTGCACCTACTGTTGTAGCTATTCCTTCAAGTAAGCAAAAAGAGCCGATTTATTCGAAAGTATATTTTCCTAAAAACTTCGATAAAACATCAACTAAAAACCGTGCGGTTATGTTTACTCATGGGGCAGGGTACCTGCAAAACTCTCATTTAGGTTGGTCAGGTTATTTCCGTGAATTTATGTTCAACTCTATGTTAGTTCAACAAGGTTATGTGGTTATTGACATGGATTACCGTGCATCGGCGGGTTACGGACGTGATTGGCGTACCGCTATTTACCGTCACATGGGCAAGCCAGAAGTAGAAGATATGCGTGATGGCGTTGAATGGCTAGTTGAAAATGCTAATGTTGATTCGAAACGTGTTGGTACTTATGGTGGCTCTTACGGTGGCTTTTTAACATTAATGTCAATGTTCACTGACCCTGATTTATTCGCCTCTGGCTCAGCAATACGTTTAGTGTCTGATTGGGCTTATTATAATCATGGTTATACTTCAAATATCTTAAATACGCCTGAAGATGATGCTATTGCTTATGAGCGCAGTTCGCCAATTTATTTTGCAGAAGGGCTTAAAAAGCCATTATTAATCAATGCGCCTATGGTTGATGATAATGTGTTTTTTGAAGATACAGTACGACTAGTACAACGTTTAATTGAGCTTGAAAAGCAAGATTTTGAAACGGCAATTTATCCTGTAGAGCCGCACGGTTTTGTACAACCTAGCTCATGGTTAGATGAATACCGTCGTATTTATAAGTTATTTGAAAGTAACTTATAAGCTTTTTAACAATTGCATAAACAAAAAGCCCTGATAGTGACTGTCAGGGCTTTTTTTATGGAGCTCGTTATGGATTTAAATATCTAACATAACTGATTAAGGGCATACACCTAAATTGACCAAGATATCGTTTCACTGATGCTCTGTTGCCATTGCCCTAGAGATTCGTTTTTATCGGCAACAACAATGATATTACTTTTATTAAATTCAATAGAGCTACCAAAGAGCTTTTCATCGTTAAAAGCTGTACTAAAACGTAATTGCTCATTTTTAGGAACAACAAAAACGGTAACAGGGCTGGTTTTACCTTGATAAACTAAATGTAGACTCTTCATGCCGTCAAATCGACAGTAATCTGCAAATAGTAGTTTGCCAAGCGGTTGACTGAAATTTCCATCAAAAGCAGCCATTTTTTGGTTTAATGACGTTAAGGTAACTTGGTTGGTTGCATTGTTAGCAAAGCTACCTTGCTCATGATAAACATGGGCTAAGGCATAATCACCCAAGTTATTATAAGCACTGGAAAACTGCATGAAATTAAGCATTAAACCACCGACAATGGCGACAGATGCCGCTAAGGCGAGATGCACACGAGTTTTCCGTTTTTGCACTTGATGGCTCGCTAACGTTTGACGCAAAATAAGCTTATTGCATAAGTCATCAGGTACAGGTACCTCTAATGCTTGTTTAATCTTTTCATCCAATTTAGACATTTCTTGGGCAAACTGTTTCTTGCTTGGGTCGTCTTGCTGCGCAGCGATAGTGTCAGCATCTTGATTATTAGGATCGGCATATAAAGCACGCCTAAATTGCAAATCATCCATTGTATATACCTCGCTTTACGGGCTCTGCTTCTAAAGCTTCTTTAAGTTGATTGCGCGCTCTAAATAAACGTGTCATCACAGTGTTTTTATTAAGATCTAACATAGTAGCAATATCTTCACCGCTAAAACCACCTATCACTTGTAATACTAACGGCTCAGAGTATTCTGGTGGTAATTGTGATATCTTCTCACGTAACCAGTGATTTTCTATTTCCTGTTCAGTGGTTACTGATTTAGTGTCGGTTATACTAGCCTCTTCATATTCGCTCATGTCAAATCGTTTTCTTTCGAAACGTCTGGCATTTTCTCTTCTTAAAATAGTGATTAACCATGACTTAGCAGCCTTCTCATCTTTTAATGAATCAAGGGCTCGCCATGCACGCAGAAAAGTTTCTTGCACTAAGTCTTCAGCCACTTGTTTTTCATGGGTGAGCCAGTAGGCATAGCGATATAAATCACCGTGTAGCGCTTTAACTAGCGCCTCATATCTAACTTGTTTTGTCATCATATGTTTATAGACCCTAGCAGGGGGAAGTTTATTTCAAAGGCTAGTAATTATTTTGTGATTATTTAGTTAGTCTTTAGCAAAAAGCTAATTAGTTAATCTTACTTATTGTTGAGAGAACAATAAGTAAGATTACCTAAAATAGTATAGACAGATCCTAAACGTTAAGGAAAGGGCTAAGGATTAAGTGGTGATAATTTCGGGGTTGTCGCTTTAGTGTTTTGCTGTTTATGTACTAATTGAATAGCCGTTAGTAAAGCCATACCTTGCCATGATGGCGCCCCATTAAGCGCGCTTTTTCCATAAAGGTGTTGCTGTAAATCATTAAGGGCCGTAGCAAAGCTTTGCTCTTGCACAATAGTTTGAGCTTGAGCGATATTATTTATTTCTAATCCAGGTTTATTACTGGTTAGTAACTCTCTTAGCCAAGGTAATACTAAATGTAATGCTTGTTCAGCATTATTTTTCTTACAAGCGCCTAATAGAGCAAGATAGTGATTTCCTGTTTTAGCTAACTTATTAGATTGAAGTTCCTCACGGCCCGGACCTTGTTTTTTCAAATAAATGATGTGAATAACCCAGCCCAAAATAGTTAATAACCATAAGCCAAGAAATAACCATTGCAGGCGTTTATCTTGCTTCAAGGTGCGCTGGTCAGCAATAGATTTTTGCCCTGATATATTTTCTACATCATGAGCTGAATTTCCACTATCGGTAAGATTATTTGTGTTAACAGCCTGATTAAAGCCATCAAGAGAGTTAGCTATTATGCTACCCTCAACTTCTTTCACTGAAATTGTTTTTGATGGTAGGGTTGCCTGTTCAATTTTATTGGTGATTGTGTTAAACCAAGTAATATTCATCTCGGGTAATAAAAAATTTCCGGCAGCACTGGGTACTATGGCAAAGTTCTGAATTTTCTGGCTGACTAATCTGTCATTGCTAAGATTTGAGTGCAGCTCTGCTTGATCAGGGTAGATTTTTAAACCATGGCTACTTTTCATTTCAAGCGTAGGTAATTGTGCTTTTGAAAGCCCAGAAGCTGTTAAAGTTATGGTACGGGTAATAGGCTCACCAACAGTAAATTCATCATTACCTGCTTGCCACTCTTGGTGCAAAGTAAGTATGTCAGTAGGTAACCATTGTGCATTACTTGGGTAATTCGCAGGTATAGGTAAAACAGAAACGTTTAGCTCATCACCTACAATGCTGACAGGCTTAGTTTGGGAAAAACTTAAAAAACTTGAACGACGTTTAGATGCTTGTAATATTTCACCTGAAAACAATGGGGCTTTTAAGGTAAATTCACCACTTTGCTCTGGCGTTATGGCATAAGTTTGCTCAATTACACGGTATCGCTTACCGTTGATAATAGCATCTGACTGCTTGTCTTGACCTATTTTTTCAATAGTAGCACCCGTGAGACTTGGTTCAGTTAAATTGCCGCTTTTTAGATCAACTGCAAAGTGTAACTTTATCGATAATGTTAATAGTTGCTGGACGTAGACTTCATCACTGGAAAGCTCACTGGTGACAAAAATATCAGTTTGAGCATTACTGCCGTTATCTTTAACCGCAATGATCGTCAGCTCAACCGGCTCACTTTGCTGATTTTCAATGGTAAGGGCTGGAATAATATATTGACCTGCGTTTCGAGCAATTAAAACGACTTGCCATTGAGTAATGCGACTGGTTTTAAAATTCACCATACTGGTTTGTGAGCTAACAGACGTTTGACCAACAATAAAATCAGTCTGTAATGCACTAGTATCCAAAGCATTACGGTTAACATCGTCGTCAGCAGTCACTGTTAATAAAATAGACTCATTAATCATCGCAGGGTTTTTATCAACAACAGCGGTAACTTTTGATAAAGCATAGGCATTATTGCTCAATAAAAATGTCGCCACCAGAAGCAAGGTCAATATCATGCTTTGCAGGGAAGAATCTGGCGATTTAGCTGTTAAATATTTTGAAAAAATTCTTACCACTTTTTAGTTACTCCTGGGGGCGTGCCTTCATGTCTACGTTTTTGATATTCAAGGCGCATCTTGTTTCGTAATAATAAATAAGGATCATCTGTTACCTTATTTAATAGCTGTTGATGTTTTTGCTCTGTTTCTTGCGCTTTATTGTCAATGGCTTGTTGTGCTAGCGACTTTTCTTCACCAAGTTGTTCTTCATCTGACGCTTCAGCTTTTGCGGCTGGTTCTTCTTTTTCTTTTTGCTCTTGCTCTTTTTGTTTAGCCTCTTGCGATTGATTTTCTTTTTGTTCGTCCTGCTGTTCGCCTTCTTTATTTTCAGAGCTACTTTGCTGCTGGTCATCTTGAGATTGACCATCCTGACTTTGCTGATCACCTTGATTTTCTTTGCTCTCTTGCTGATCATTATCTGATTGCTCTTGAGAGTCTTGCTTTTCTTGGTCACCTTGAGATTGCTGTTCTTGTTGTTCTTGCTGCTTTTTAAGTTCCTCAAGTTTTGCTAGATTATCTTTGGCATCGCTTAATTCAGGATCTTTTTTCAGTGCTTCTTTATAAGCGTCTATTGCCTCATCAACTTTTTGTAATTGTGCTAATGTATTGCCTTGGTTGTAGAGTGCTTGAGCGCTATCACTTTCTTTGAAAGCTTGTAAAGCTTGTTCATAATCACCGGCTTTATAGTGAGCACTACCTTGCCATTGGCTGTCATTGAATTGCTTAGCAGCTTGTTGATAGTCTTTTTGTTGGTAATGTTGTTGTGCTTGTTGATCTGATGTTTGCCATAAGTCCTGCCACAATTGACTAGCCCCGCTAACTTTTGACTCGGTGCTTGTAACGGTAGTTGAACTAGGGGAAGAAATGTTCTCTGCAGCTTGTGGTTTATTAGGCTCAGCGGCATAACTACTCGGACTGAACGTAGTGAAACTAAACAGTAACGTCAGTGGCATAAGCCAGCTAATTGCTAATATACTACTGCCACGGCGAAAATAACTTAATATAAATGGTAGTATGACAAGTAATAACCAAGGACCTTGCTCTTGATATTGGTCGCCCTGCATCGCTTGTTTATTATCTGATTCACTTGAATTATTTGATGCCTGTGAATCTAACGTATCATCAATACTTACCCTTAAATGTGCGGTTAACGCTTTAATATCAGCGTCACTGTTTGTCATTGTATGATAAACCCCTCGGCTACGTTGAGCAATTGCGGATAATCTGCTTTCAGGTAACTTAGGTATGACTATAGCGCCTCTATTATCTTTGAGTAACTTGCCACCACTTAACTTTATTGGTGCGCCAGCTGTACTACCAACACCTAAAATGTTCACTTTATGATTATTATCGTTTGCCCAATCATAAACATCTGACATCTCTTCATTATCTATATCATCGGTAAACCAATAAATGTCGCCACTAATATGCCCAGCATTTTTTAATGTTTGATCGGCTAAGGTGAGTGCGGCTAATGCATTTGCTCCATGAACAGGCATAATATCAGGTGATAGTGAAGGTAAAAGCAATTCAATGTTTTTAACATCTTGTGTTAATGGACTAATAATAAAGGCATCACCAGCATATGCTATTAGACCAACATCACCCTCGTGGATTTTTTTAAGTAAATCGATAGCTTTATAACGTGCACGTGTTAATCGATTAGGTTTAACATCTGTTGCATACATGGAATAGGACATATCCATGATAAGCACAGCACCACGTTCTAATTGATAAACTGGTTGAGGTAATTTTTGCCAAGCAGGTCCTGCGAGGGCAAAAATAATACAACTTCCTATGACCAGAGGTTTTAACCAATAATGTGTTGGTGATGATGCCGAGGTTGTTTTAACTGCTTGGCTTTGTGAACTTTCTAATAAAGCGTTCGCTAAATGCTTGGGTAAAAAATGCTGCCAAGGCGATTGATAATAGCGAATTTTTTTCAAGAGAAATAAGACTAAAAATAAGGCGAAAAAGCTCAGTAACCACCAAGGTCGAATAAAGTGAAAATTGTTGACTACCCCCTCCAAACTAAAGCCTGCCAGAGTGATATCGTTAGCTAATTGTGTTACATCAGTGGTTAAACTGGTTTGTTGAGTGGCCATATTACTTACCTCCCATACTAGGCATATCATTTTTATTTATGCGAGTATTGTTCGCGGGTAATAAAAAGCTAAAATGTAAGCTGAGTAAATAACCAAAACAAAGCAAGGCGGCAAGGGCTAGTGGCCAATAATATAAAGCGCTAAGTGGGCGCATTTGTTGTTGCTCCTGCTCAATAGGCTCAAGCTTATCGAGTAAACTATAGATTTCGCTCATGCCTTGGCTGTCACGGGCACGAAAATATTGACCGCCAGTTTTCTCAGCAATATTTGCTAAACTTTTTTCATCTAAATCATTTGAAGGATTAATACGTTGTGTTCCCCACATCGACCGTTGCAGCATAACATCTGCGCCAATGCCAACAGTGTAGATTGTGATTTCTTTCGCAATAGCTAATTCTAATGCTTGCTCTGGCGTAATTTTTCCTGCGGTATTTTGTCCGTCAGTCAACAATAATAAAACTTTATTAGACTCTTTTTTTGCATCAAAACGTTTGACTGCGAGAGCTATGGCATCACCAATGGCGGTTTTTCTACCAACAAGATTCAACTCACTTTCATCTAACATTTGTTTTACTGTTTTTCTGTCAAAGGTCATTGGTGTTTGCATGTAAGCATCATCGGCGAATAATATTAAACCAAGGCGGTCACTCACACGACGTTCAATGAAATCACCCAGAACGACTTTAAGCATCTGTAAGCGATTGACATTGCTACCGTTAAGACTCATATCTTCTATTTCCATACTGCCAGAAAGATCAACCGCAATCATCATTTCACGACCTTCACTGGGTATGTCAATCGCTTCACCAAGCCATTGGGGTCTGCTAATAGCCATGATCAGTAAAATCCAACAAAGGGATAAAATAATCAAGGGTGCTCTGCGTTTTTGTTGATCGCTCATCGAATGACTGGAAACATTAATCAGCACAGGCATGATCAATGCACTTTGCTGATTAGCATTTTTTTTAGCGGGTAAAAAATAGATAATGAGTGGTAGCGGTAATAGGGCAATTAACCAGGGCCAAGCAAAACTTATCATGCGCTTAACTCCTTTTGTTCGGTTTCAGATTTTGGGGAAGCTGTCGGTTCAATAATAGGGAGTGCATGCGTTAACCACAGCTTAGTTGCTTGTTGGCAATCACTATCAATATCAGCTGTTGTAGTTGTTTCTTGATATTGCTCCTTAAAAGCTGCAGTGCTCAATTCAGTAAAGCGAACTTGGTATCGCTCAGGTAATTGCTTGATTAAATAGTCTTGAAAATTATCTCCATGTAATTTGGCTAATTGTTGACGATTTACGTACTGCATAGCAGCCCACTTCAACAAGGTTATACATTCTTTAGCACTTATCGATGGGTTGTTCTCAAATACAGTTAGCGCTTGATTTTTACTACTATTTAATAGCTTATTTTTTTTGAACTTCTTATAAGTCCACACTGCGATAATGATAACTGATAGTAATAATAACCACCAACCTGGAGCTATAGGAAAATTACTGACTTGCTCAGGTACGTGAATATCGTGTAATTGCACTTGTGCCGTTTGACCTGCAGAGGTAGGCGAGTTTGTGATAGCCATTATAACGATGCCCCATATTTTAATTGTTGCTCTAGGCTATCCCCTGCACTAAAGTGAATAACGCGGGCTCCTGCTGATTGCAACAGTGACTGCATTTTTTCACCTTGTTCAAAAGCGTTCTGCTGGTATTGAATTGCGGTATTGGTATCACCTAAGGTTAACTGTTGACGTCTTTGGCCATCAGTAATCGTTACTGATAATTTAAGGGCGCTTTCAGGCAGAGCTTGCTCTAAGGGATCACTGATTAAGCAAATGACTAATTCGCAATGCTTACTTACTTGGCTAAGGTGTCTTAAAGCATTAGCACAATTTTTTTCATCCCGAAGTGCAAAACCATCGGTGATCAAGTAAACCAGGGAGCCTGGTTTTGCTAGGTGTCGTAATCGTGCACAATGTTGCTCGAAATGATCATGTGCAGAAGTATCATCTTGATTTAACGGTTGTTCATCACCTAATACGGAAGTATGTTCTTGAACTATTTTCTGCTGTCTGTGGTTGTTTAAGGTGGTTAAAGCATGTAGATAATGTAGAACGCCTGCTTTACGGCTACGTGGTTTTAATTCTATATGTTGTTCATCACAAAACACTAAGCCGCCGATACGATCACCACGGCTTTTAGCATGCCAAGCAACGAGTGCCGCTAAATGTGCACCTTGCACTGATTTAAACAAAAGTTTGCTGCCAAAATGCATATTTTGGCTCAGATCTGTGGCAACTAATACAGGTCTCTCTATTTCTTCTCGAAAAAGTTTAGTATGGGTTTGTCCGGTACGCGCTGTTACACGCCAGTCAATAGCGCGTACATCATCACCGGTTTGGTAATGTCGTACTTCATCAAACTCCATACCTCGGCCTTTACTTCGGGATAAATAATTGCCCGATTGTTTACCACGAATATTCTTTTTACCAGCCAAGTCAATCAAGCGACTCTTACTTTGATACTGTAATAGTTCCTGCATTGATAAATCTATGCCGTTGCTATTCAAACCGGAAAGTAAGGATTGAACTGCTTCATTATTCAAACTATTTGAAGAAGATCTTTTTTGACGATTAAACCACATAAAGTAACTCTACTTGCTCTTTTTATATTTAACGCAATACCCATTGCACTTATTAGGTGATCAATTCAACAGGTATAAGTGTTGCGACGGATAGTAATTAACGTTAAAACGCTAAACACTTAAAATTACGCAACAGCTACTTGTGTTAAAATATGATCAAGTACTTGATTCGAAGTAATGCCTTCAGCTTCAGCTTGATAACTAAGTAGAATTCTATGTCTAAGGGCATTGTGGAATACGGCTTGAATATCTTCAGGGCTAACAAAATCACGATTATGTAACCAAGCACGTGCTCGTGCACAGCGATCTAATGCGATGGTGGCACGAGGGCTAGCACCAAAAGCAAGCCAACTAGCTAATTTATCATCATACTTTTCAGGTTGGCGAGTTGCCATAATTAAATCTACGATATAGCTTTCTAATGATGGAGCCATATGTATATTTAGCACTTGTTCACGGGCACCAAATATTTCACTTTGGCTTAATGTACGTAAGTTGTTTTCTTTTTTATCCGCTTTATTTTCGCCATGCTCGGCATTTGATTTTAATGCTTCACCACGGTTTAGTTTTAATATTTCTAATTCGCTTGCCGCGTCAGGGTAACCTATTTCAATGTGCATCAAGAACCGATCTAATTGGGCTTCAGGTAATGGGTAAGTTCCTTCTTGCTCAATAGGATTTTGTGTTGCCATTACTAGAAATAGTTCAGGTAAGTCATACGTTTTACGACCAACAGTAATTTGTCCTTCTGCCATCGCTTCTAACAATGCCGACTGAACTTTAGCTGGTGCACGGTTAATTTCATCTGCAAGTACTAAATTTTGAAACAAAGGACCTGGTTGAAAAACAAAAGTTCCATCTTCTGGACGATATATATCGGTACCCGTTAAATCTGCTGGTAATAAATCAGGAGTAAACTGTATTCGATGAAAGTCAGCTTCTAATCCTTGTGCTAGGGCATTAACAGCACGAGTTTTTGCTAAACCCGGTGGTCCTTCAACAATTAAATGACCATTAGCTAATAACGCAATAAGCAAATTTTCTACTAACGCTTCTTGACCAATGATTTGTGAAGATAAATGTTGTTTTAATGTAGAAAAGTGTTCAATTGCCATGCGGTTAAATTCTTATAATATTAGTCGTTGTAAGGTGAAACTTAGTGATAACTTGGCCTTGTTCCTATTCTAGGAGCACAATTTCAACTAGCCGTTATACTAAGGGATAAAGTTAATATGATATTTTATATAAGGTTTTTATAAAAGAAAACAAGTCAAAAGTAACAAAATTTTAACGAATATTTATATCGATGAGCTATGAAAAGTTCTTATTAGGCTTTTTTGATCTCAGGTAATGATTGAATTTTTTCTAGAGTTAGTTAGAATCAGGCTAGCTTCAAGAGGTCAGACCTCTAGAATTTACATTATAAATACAGAGTTTGTGGAGTAATAAATGACAATAAAAAGACTAACAACTTCGACGGGTGAGCGCATAGCAATCGTTGCAGGTTTGCGTACTCCGTTTGCTAAACAAGCAACGGCTTTTCATGGTGTACCAGCAGTTGACTTGGGTAAAATCGTTGTTAATGAATTATTGCAAAAGCACGATGTTGATCCAGCAATCATTGATCAACTCGTTTTTGGCCAAGTAGTGCAAATGCCGGAAGCGCCTAATATTGCACGTGAAATTGTTTTAGGTACTGGTATGAATGTTAGTACTGATGCTTACAGTGTATCTCGCGCTTGTGCGACAAGTTTTCAATCCACGGTTAATGTTGCTGAATCTATCATGGCTGGCCACGTTGATGTAGGTATTGCCGGTGGCGCTGATTCATCGTCTGTAGCACCCGTAGGTGTGTCTAAAAAACTTGCCCGAACGTTAGTTGATTTAACCAAAGCAAGATCATTAGGTCAAAGGCTTTCCTTACTTAGTCGTCTTGGTTTAAAAGATTTATTACCCGTTTCTCCTGCAGTTGCTGAATATTCTACAGGTATTTCAATGGGACAAACGGCTGAACAAATGGCGAAAACGTATCAAATATCGAGAGAAGATCAAGATGCATTAGCACACAGATCACATACCTTAGCGACCAAAAGTTGGCAAGATGGAAAATTAGCAGGTGAAGTGATGACTGCACATGCTGAACCTTATAAAAACTTTATTGATAAAGATAACTGTATTCGAGAAAACTCTGTTTTAGAAAGTTATGCTAGATTAAAGCCTGTATTTGATCGAAAACATGGCACAGTTACCGCTGCGACGAGTACGCCGCTTACTGATGGTGGTGCAGCTATCTTGTTAATGCGCGAAGGTCGAGCGAAAGAACTAGGATATAAACCATTAGGCTATATTCGTAGTTTTGGTTTTGCTGCCATTGACGTATGGCAAGACATGCTAATGGGACCAAGTTATGCCACGCCAATTGCTTTGGCGCGCGCAGGTATGAATTTAGCCGATTTAGATTTAATTGAAATGCATGAAGCATTTGCCGCTCAAGCGTTAGCCAATATGAAAATGTTTGGTAGTACCAAATTTGCCAAAGAGCACCTCGGTCGTGATAAAGCGATTGGTGACATTGATATGGATAAATTTAATGTCATGGGTGGTTCGCTAGCGTATGGACACCCTTTCGCTGCTACGGGGGCTAGACTTATTACTCAAACACTTAATGAACTTAATCGTCGTGGTGGTGGTGTTGGTTTAACAACAGCTTGTGCTGCGGGTGGTTTAGGCGCAGCAATGATTGTGGAGACAGATTAATGACTGAAAAAACAAATTCAAATAATAGTGAACCGAACGTTGAAGACAAGACAGTAATAGGCACTGAAGAAAGCAATGCTGTAGAGCAGGTTGCTTTAAATAGTGACAACAATGAGGTTGAGGCTGTTGAATCAACTTCAGTCGAGTTAACAGAAAGTGCTTTTAGCTTAGTTCGCCATGATAACGGTATTGCTCATTTAGTGATTGATGTTATTGGGGAGAATGTTAATACCCTTAAAACGGAATTTGCTGAGCAAATTAATGCCGTATTGGCTGAGGTTAAAACCGATAAATCGATTACTGGTATCGTGTTATGTAGTGGTAAGAAACACTCTTTTGTTGCTGGCGCCGACATCAATATGCTTGATGCTTGTCAGAGCCGTGAAGAAGTGATCGCCTTATCTCGTCAAGGACAACGCATTTTTTCTTTGCTAGAGCAATTACCTATTCCTATCGTTGCCGCTATTGATGGTACCTGCTTAGGTGGTGGTTTAGAGCTTGCTATGGCTTGTCATGCTCGAGTATGTAGCGATAATGACAAAACAGCACTGGGTTTACCTGAAGTACAGTTAGGTTTATTACCGGGTAGTGGTGGTACTCAACGCTTACCTAAGCTAGTTGGTTTACAAAAAGCTCTAGATATGATGCTTACCGGTAAGCAATTACGTGCCAAACAAGCTTTAAAAGCAGGCTTAGTTGATGATGTTGTACCAAGCAGTGTCTTACTTAGTGTTGCAGAACAAAAAGCACTATCTTTGCATCAACGTGGTAAAAGCATTGCTAAGCGTAAACAAGGCTTAATGGACAAATTATTAGAAAATAATACCGTTGGCAGAAATATTGTCTATCAACAAGCACAGAAAACCGTGCAGGCCAAAACCCAAGGGAATTATCCTGCACCATTAAAGATTATTGATTGTATCCGAACGGGTATCGAATTATCAGCTGAGCAGGGCTATAAGTTAGAAGCAGAGCATTTTGCTGACTTAGTGATGAGTGATGAATCAGCGCAACTTCGCCAGTTGTTTTTTGCCACCACAGCAATGAAAAAAGAGCAGGGCGTAGCTGATGTGATGCCATATAAAATAGCTAAAGCAGGTGTTTTAGGGGGCGGATTAATGGGCGGTGGCATTGCCTTTGTCACGGCGACTAAAGCGAATATTCCAGTCAGGGTTAAAGACATTAACCATAAAGGCATTTGCCAAGCATTAAAGTATAGTTATCAAATACTCAATAAAAAGGTTAAACGTCGATTTATACTTAACAGTGAAATGCAAAAACAGCTGGCAATGATCACAGGTAGTGTTGATTATACTGGTTTTAAAGCCCTTGATATTGTTGTTGAAGCTGTTTATGAAGATTTAACCTTGAAGCAAAATATGGTGGCTGAGGTTGAAGAAAATTGTCATGATAAAACGATTTTTGCCAGTAATACGTCAAGTTTACCCATAGGAAATATTGCCGCTAAGGCACAACGACCTGAAAATGTTATTGGTTTACATTACTTCTCGCCGGTGGATAAAATGCCGTTAGTAGAAATAATTCCACATAATAAAACCTCAGATCAGACTATTTCTAATACAGTAGCTTTTGCTAAGAAACAGGGTAAAACCCCCATTGTTGTTAAAGACAAAGCGGGATTTTATGTCAATCGTATTTTAGCGCCCTATATGAATGAAGCGGCTATATTGCTTCTTTCAGGTGAGCCTATTGATAAAATAGACAAAGCCCTCGTTAAATTTGGCTTCCCTGTTGGACCTATGCAGCTACTTGATGAAGTAGGTATTGATGTAGGAGCCAAAATTGGACCAATCCTACAAGCTGATTTAGGTGAACGATTTGCCGCACCAGCGGCTTTTGATAAGTTATTGGCTGATGGTCGCTTAGGTAAAAAAGTGAAGAAAGGCTTTTATCAATACCAAAAGCACGCTTTCGCTAAAACCTTACAAAATAGACTTAAAGGTATTAAGCCAGGACAAAAACAAGTGGATGAAACTATTTATAGCTTATTAAATATTAAGCCTATGGGAAGTTTATCGGCTATTGAGATTAGCAAACGCTGTACTTATATGATGTTAAATGAAGCGGCACGTTGTGTTGCTGAAGGCATAGTACGCAATGCAAGAGATGGTGATATTGGCGCTATTTTTGGTATTGGTTTTCCTCCATTTTTAGGTGGACCGCTACGTTATATTGATAAAGTTGGCGCAAAGTCAGTGGTTGCTCAGTTAAGTCAATGGGCAGAGCAGCATGGTGAACGTTATACACCTTGTGAAGCTTTAGTAACTATGGCTGAAAATGATCAACGTTATTATCCAGTAGATTAAAATAACTAGGGTTTACTGAACTTAATGAGTAATACCCGTTGAACTAATAAAGGCTGTTGCGTATTTGAGAACACAGTGTTTTCTTATATTCAGCAGCCTTTTTAAATTATAAGGTTAACTTTGTGTTAGTACTTTACAGGACAGCCTTTAATAAAGTCGTCAATATCTGTAATGAGGTCACCATTGGGCTTTTGTGACAGCTCTAGTACATCACTTTGTGAATACAATATAAACCTATCAGGTTGACAAGCACTAACTAACTGACTTTTAACAAAGGTTTTTACTTGACCTAAAGTTAAGTTTAAAACCGCTTGTAGCAGGTTTTCTTTTTGTTTAAATGCTTCATCTTTATTACAAATCGCCGCCCAAAAACGCTGGCTCTTAATGCGTAAATTATGGTCTTTTTCTTGTAGTTGGCTCGCCAAACCTTGCATTAAATGTTGCCACTGATCTGTTTCCATCTCATCAAGAACAGTAATACAATCGCTGATAAACTCATCCATAGCATGGGCTAAGGTATAGGCGTTACAGTGCGGTGACTGAATATAAAAAGCGATGCCTGGATAGCTATTAATAGGCACATAACCAACCCCTACTAAGTAGCCATACTGCCTTTCTGTACGCATTTTCTGAAAGAATAATGGCGATAATATATGGCTAGTAATCATAGCAAGTGCAATCGAGCTATCGTCTTTTTCCTCAAAGGCTGTATAGATAACACAAGCGTGATCGTGCTCAGGTAAGTTCATTGGTAGTAATAAAGTTTTTTTGTTAGCAATGTCTGTTACTGGGCACTGCATGGCATATTTCTCGTTAATATTACCCCGAAAAGATTGCTCAATGTTCTCGCATAATTGCAGAGCATGTTCAATTTTCCAATTACCGTGGATGAGCACTTCTAAAGTCACTTGCTGAAATAATTGCTCACTAAAGCGTTGGTACTCACTAAAGCTTACCTGATCGAGTGCCTGTGATAACGATTTGCTTGACGGATTATTGGGCTGCATTACAGAGCTTAGCGTAGCGAATAGTTGTGCTATCGATTTACTCTTGTCACTGTTTTGCCAATGTTTTACTAATTGCCGCTTAAATAAATTGAAATGTGCTTCAGTAACTTGATGGCTTTTCAAACGGGTTAATAGTTTATCTAACAATAAGTATTGGTTCTCACTATACCCGGAAATCTGAACCGTTACCCCGCCTTGATGTGCATACAAATGATAATGAATGCCAGCCAACTCTGCTTCATAATTTTCTTCAATCACAGTGTCTGTATATAAATCGACAAAGAGGCGTGTCATCGCAATATTAGCAACACTGGCGACTACAAAAGGTGAGTCAATACCAATATATAGATAGCCCTTAGGCACTTTAAAGGTGTGGTCTTGTTTAAACCAAGCGACTAAGCCATTTTTATTAATAATTTTTTCAGGTAGTGAAGCCATATCTGAATGAATCAGGTGATGTTTTTCACTTTGATATATTATTGGCGATTCAACAATATATGGATTTTTATGGGGTAAATACAAGCCTTTGGTATACGGTTCTTCATTTAAGGAAATATCGCGCCAATGGGCTAATTTTTTCTCCGGAATTGGCGTGACATGATAAGGCACTTGGTACCAGAAACTATTTTGGGAAAAAGTATTTTGCTGGCTAACATGCAAGAGCCTCATATTATCTACATGCAAATCAGCGAGTAGCTTGTTGATGTTTTCTCGTGACATGCCAGACATAACATAATCACCAAAAATATAATCGTCTTCGGGATAATGCTGCATATTAATCACTAATTGGCTAACGCTGTCTAATGGGCGCATTTTTTCATGATATATAAATGCTAAATGACTAATTTTTTGTTTTTCTTGGTAATAATATTCTGCTATATCGGTGTTTTTCAACAAAGCAATATAGGTAAAGACAATATCGACTATCTCATTGATATGCTCTTCACCAGATTCAGTTAATGCAATACTGATATTAAAGTCTTTAAAGTTAGAGCCATTAATACCAGAGCCAGCAGTTAATGCTAAAGCCCACTGATGCTTTTTCAGTAGCGATAATATACTTCCACTACCTTCATGACCTAATAAATAAGCTAGAATCGACTCAGGTTTATCTTGGTAGTATTGGTCAATACTTCCCATTGCGAAGCTGATAATAAGCTGATGATCATTTTTAACAGGGCAAACATCTATTTTAACTTTCTGATGTTTAGGTAAATATAAAGGTTGTTCAACTTTAGGCAGTGAAAATTCGGCGGATTGTATCGGAGTAAAAAGTTGTTCAGCGAGACGCTTTAATTCATCAATTTCTTGAGGTCCTTCAAGCGCTAACGTCATATACTGTGCACGGTAAAACTGTTTGAAAAAATGCTGAACCTCTTGGCTTATATTTTTTCCATCTCGGTCCGCTAAAGTATCTAGGTTGCCAACAGAAAATTGAGAAAAAGGATGTTTAGGGTTTACGGTATCTTTGTGAACATCATATAAGCGTCTGATGTCATCTTTAAGTTTTAAGGTAAATTCGGCATCAATATTTTCTCGTTCTTTCACTACAAAGTCATCTGCGAGCAAAGGGGCAATAAAAAACTCGCTAAAGCGCTCTAGTGCAGAAAAAAAGTGAGTCGCAGTAATATCAAAGAAAAAGCAGGTATGCTCAGTACCAGTCCATGCATTATGATTACCGCCATGTTGGCTTATAAATTTTTGATATTCACTGCCATCAGGAAAATTCTTTGTTCCGAGAAAAAGCATGTGCTCTAAAAAATGTGCTAAACCTTGCCTGTCTTTAGGGTCATTAAAATGACCGACATTAACGGCTAAAGCAGCAGCTGATTTAGTGGTTTCATCGTTATGAATAAGCAGTACACGTAAACCATTGTTTAGAGTAATTGCTTGATATTGTTTTGAATCATTGGGACTTTGCTTCAACACTAAGGCTCCTAAGAACACTTTAAACCGCAAAGCGTTTGGCTGAAATATGGATAGTTTCTGAACTTAACAGGGAGATAACGCAATTCCTTAATTACTTAAAGGAATAAAAAAAGCCTATTTATTCTTAACCGTTGTTTTTAATACGAGTTCAATTCTATTACTATAGCCGCAAAAATAACTTAGACTCAATACTTTAGCTGATAAATATCATAAAAAAGTTAAAATTGGAGTCAGTCGCAAGCCTAATCTACAGATATAGTGGTCGAGAGAATTAATGCAACTTTATATAATGCGCCATGGTGAAGCTCAAAACTTTGTTGAGCAGGGCAGTCGTGATGACAGTCAAAGAGCGTTAACCGCACAGGGTCAACTTGAAGCCAAAATGATGGCGACTTGGTTGAAAAAAATGAAGATACAACCCACGCAAGTATTTGTTAGCCCTTATGTAAGAGCTCAACAAACGTGTGCTATTACGACTTCATTGACGCAAACAGCTATTACCACGTTAGATTTTATTACCCCATCAGGTGATGCTAAACAAGTACATGATTTTATTGATGGTTGGTGTAGCGAGCAAGTGGCAGCTGAGTCAGTAACACCTGAGCAAGAGCAAAGTTTACTGATCATTTCTCACATGCCTTTAGTTAGCTACCTGGTTGCGCAATTAACGCAATCGGGTAATGCTCCCATTTTTTCTACGGCAGGTATTGCGCACATTGATTATGATATTGATAAGATGCAAGGGTCGTTACAACGTCTAATTTCACCAATAGAGCTGTGTTAACACTGGACTTCTAATCTCGATTATATTTATCTTTTAATTCGATTAACGCCAAGATAGCGCCATTTCCGCCCCATTCCAATGGAGCTTGATGAAAGGCCATCACATCAGGGTGTTGCACCAACCAATGTGGCACCTTATTTTTCAAAATATGTGAGCCAATGCCATGAACTACGCAGATACACTGAGCGTGTTCTTTTTGACAAGCAAATAGCAGGGCAGCTAGCTCCTTTTTCGCTTGGTGTTGATCTAAGCCATGTAAATCGAGAATTAAATCGGGTTGATAATAGCCACGTCGTAAGTTTTTTACTTCAAAGCTGTCAACACCTTCACGAACATATTTCATTGGGCCTTGCTTATTCAAGTCAGGTTCAAATTCGTCAGAAAAGTGAAATTGTGCAATGGCTTTATTTGCCTTGTTATCTCCTTGGTCATTTTTTAGGGAAGTGTTAGACTTATGGCCTCTTTTACTGAGTCGAACTGTGTCGTTGAACATGGGTTTTACTTGACCGATAGCGTCGGCAAAAAGTTGCTTTTCATCAGGCAATACTTGGTTAATAGACTCTTGATTTTTTTGTGATAAGTGTTCAGCTTTATTTTGCTGAATCTTACTTTGTGCTATTGCTTCAATATTCGCGCGCACTTTGGCTTTTATTGAAGAAAGTTCGGATTTTAGGGCTTTGTTTTTCATTGACGCAGTGTAAAACATTTTAGTGCTAATACAAATCAATTAATACTGATATACACGTTATCAAGCAAAGTGCAGGGTTTCAGTGGGAATTAAAATGGCTTTAGCCGAAGATAATAATTTAAGCGCAGTCACTCTATGGTTTGATTATTTATCGCGATATAAAGTCATTTTTAATCCATCAAACACTTTGAAACCTGTATTTTTAACGGTGACGGGTATATAACATCAAAGCTAATACTTAAATTTAAATATTAGTCTTACGTAAATATGAAAAATATAGAAATACCTTTTGAGGAAAAGAATGTGAGCAATACCAAGGTTGAAAACATAACAGAACAATTACACACTATTGCTGATTTCTGTCGTTTCGGGGCTAGCCTGTTTAATCAGGCTGAACTTTTTTACGGTCACGGAAACGACAATGCTTTAAATGAAGCACTAACGTTAGTGATGTTTGCCTTATCTTTACCCGAAGAAATGAGTGAAGATGTCATGTCTTGTCGTTTAGTAACATATGAAAAGGAAAATATTTTAGGCCTTTTCGAACAACGTATTGAAACACAACAACCTGTTGCGTACATTACTAATCTAGCTTACTTTGCGCAATTACCTTTTTATGTCGATGAACGTGTTTTAGTACCTCGATCACCCATTGGTGAATTGATTGAGAAACATTTCTCTCCGTATTTTAGCGAGCAAAATCCACCTTCAAGAATATTAGACTTATGTACTGGCAGTGGTTGTATCGCGATTGCTTGTGCTAGCTATTTTCCCAATGCTGAAGTTGATGCGGTCGACTTATCTACTGATGCGTTAAATGTTGCGGAAATCAATATTGAAAACCATGGTTTAAGTGAACAAGTTATTCCAATTCAATCTGATGTTTTCTCTGGGGTTATTGCACAAAAATATGATTTAATTGTGACTAACCCGCCTTATGTTGATCAAGAAGACATTGATAGCTTACCCGCGGAATTTACCCATGAACCTGAAATGGGTTTAGGTTGTGGTGAAGACGGGTTGGATATCGTTCGTGTGATACTGGCTGAGAGTGCTTTGCACCTCAATGATGACGGGATACTTATTTGCGAAGTAGGTAACTCGCAATACCATGTTGAAAATTTGTACCCCGATGTAGACTTTACTTGGTTAAGTTTTGAGCGCGGTGGCCATGGTGTATTCATGCTAAATAAAGCACAGTTAGAGCAACATGCAGAAACTTTTTTAGCAGCACTTAAAACGGCATAAACAGCATACAAAAGAAAATTAGACGTTACCTAAGTTGACCGTTTGATAAATAAGCAGTGAATATAGGTAACACAATAACGGCTAGTACTTGTAGCTATAAAAATAAATTAATAGGCGGTAATGTTAAATGTCAGGTAATACCTTCGGAAAGTTATTCACTGTCACCTCGTTTGGTGAAAGTCATGGATTAGGTTTAGGCGCGATTATCGATGGTTGTCCGCCAGGGCTTGAGTTATCTGAAGCTGACTTACAAATTGATTTAGACCGACGCCGACCAGGTACCTCTCGATATACTACAGCGCGTAGAGAAGCGGATGAAGTAAAAATTCTTTCAGGCGTATTTGAAGGAAAAACGACTGGCACACCTATTGGCTTAATGATTGAAAATACCGACCAACGTTCAAAAGACTATGGTGACATAGCCCAGAGTTTCCGCCCTGGCCATGCTGATTATACTTACTGGCAAAAATACGGATTACGTGATTACCGAGGTGGTGGTCGTTCTTCTGCACGTGAAACCGCCATGCGAGTGGCTGCGGGTGCGGTAGCCAAAAAATATCTTGCTGAAAAGTTTGGTATGACTATCCAAGCTTGTGTTACCCAAATTGGTGATATTGTTGCCAGTGGTCCAAACGGCACAGCTTTTGATGTTAATACTGTTGATTGGAAAAAAGTTGAAGAAAACCCATTCTTCTTCCCTGATGAGACTAAAATTGAACCATTGGGTGAGTACCTTCGTGGCATCATTAAAGAGAAAGATTCAATTGGCGCTAAAGTAACTGTTGTTGCTACTAATGTACCCGTTGGTTTGGGCGAACCTATATTTGACCGTTTAGATGCAGATATTGCTCATGGCTTGATGGGTATCAATGCAGTAAAGGGTGTTGAAGTGGGCGATGGCTTTGCTGTAGTCAATCAAAAAGGCTCAGAGCATAGAGATGAGCTTACTCCTGAAGGTTTTTCAACGAATCATGCTGGCGGTGTTTTAGGTGGTATTTCATCGGGACAGCAAATTATTGCCCATTTGGCCCTTAAACCGACATCAAGTATCGGCGTAAGTGGTAAAACGGTAGATTTAACCGGTGAAGCGACAGACATTATCACTAAAGGTCGTCATGATCCTTGTGTGGGTATTCGTGCTGTTCCTATTGCAGAGGCAATGTTAGCTTTAACGTTAATGGACCATTTTTTACGTCACCGTGGTCAAAATGCTGATGTTCAATGTATTACACCAAATATTGAAAGCTAAATAAAAGCTATAATATAAAATAGGCTGATTGCTAAAGCACTCAGCCTATTTTTTTAGTAAACTTCTTACGTCTATTCTTAACCACCATAAGGCGTATCCCTTGGTCTTTTTTAACCAGATGTTTGTTCGACTCTCTTCGACTTACTTCTTTTATTTTGCCTTATTAGGTTTAATCTCTCCCTATTTGGCTATTTTCCTTGATGGACTGGGATTCACCTCTCGACAAGTCGGCGAAATTCTGGCTATTATTACGGCCACAAAAATTGTTGCACCAAGTTTATGGGCAATGCTTGCCGACAAAACAGCTAAACCATTACTTATTATTCAACTCGGTGCTTTATTAGCGTTAATTAGTTTTAGTTTACTTTATTGGTTTACTCTCTACTGGCCTATTACTCTGTGTTTAGCACTTTTTACTCTGTTCTGGACAGCAATTTTACCGCAATTAGAAGTACACACGCTAAACTCGCTTAAGCACAGTAGTAAAATTTATGCTCGAGTTAGATTGTGGGGAAGCTTAGGGTTTATCGTCTTAGCGGTAGTAGCCGGAGAAGCTATGAGCGCACTGGGTTATCAAGCTTTTACCACCTTAGGTGTTATTACCTTGGTTTGTTTATTCATTAGTACTTTGTTTCTCACCTCAAGAAGACCGGTAAAGTCAGCACAAAAAAATGCCAATAAACCCGCAGCGATATTTGATAAAATTGTTAATGGCCGATTTATTTGCTTTTTCGTTGCTGGTTTATTATTACAAGTGAGCTTTGCTCCTTATTATGGTTTTTTTGCGCTATTTTTACGGGACCTTCAATACTCTGGTTTGGCTGTTGGTTTATTGATTTCATTGGGTGTTGTTGCTGAAGTCATTGCCTTCATTTATATGGGAAAACTATTTAAATATTTATCTTTAAATAGTTTATTAGTCTTTAGTCTAGCGATTACTGCTTTGCGTTGGTACTTAATACCTGTAGTCGCTGACTCAGTATTATGGCTCGCTATCATACAATTAGGTCACGCAGCCAGTTTTGCGGTTTATCATAGTGCTAGCATGCAGTTTATTTCGTCGCACTTTACTAAGAGCCAACAAAGTCGAGGGCAGGGTATTTATTTAGGCGGCGTGTACGGTGTTGGTGGTGCCATTGGTGCCTATATTACTGGCATGCTTTGGTTAGATGGGCAGGGCGCGAGCAATACTTTTATTATGGCTGGTACTAGTGCTCTAATCGGCTCAATCATTATGGTTTTTACTAAAAATAAAAAGAGTTCAGTGTTGAGCTAAACTCTTTGCTTCTAGAATGGGTTATAGTCTTTAGCATGGGATATAACTTAAAATAAGGATAAAGGTCATCAGATGTATAGATTAACTAAAAAAATTGGCGTCACAATGGCTCTGGTTCTGGCATTAGTCACAACATGGCAAGTTGCAGCTAAGGATATTAGTCAAACACAACTGCAACAGCTTATGAAAAGTGACAAAAATATTGTGCTACTTGATGTCAGAACAGCCCAAGAATTCGAACAAGGTCATATACCAAACGCGGTAAATATTTCTCATAAGGAGCTCGAAGCTAGGCTCGCTGAGTTATCAGGAGCTAAAAATACTCAGGTTGTTATCTATTGCCGTTCAGGTCGAAGAGCGGAAGTGGCTAAGCAGCTATTGGTAACAAATGGCTTCAATCAATTAGACCATTTAGCAGGTGACTTTAATGAATGGACCCGTAATGATTTACCGATAAGTAAAGGTATTTAAATGCAACTAGCGTATTCATCAGTTCAAAATTAAATGACTCAATAGGGTCATTTACGTTGATTTGATAGCTTAACAAAAAAGCCACTTTCTTTCCCAGGGGGAATAAATTGGCTTTTTTATATAATCATTAAACGAGTAGCAAGTGCTAAAATTAAGCTATATATGCCTTCACCGGTGACCAAACAGCCAATTCGTTACCGCTAGGCTCAGTAAAATGAAAGCGTCGTCCGCCTGGAAAAGAAAAGATAGCTTGGCTAATTGTACCGCCTGCACTTTTAACACGTAGCTCGGAAGCCTCTAAATCATCACTGAGTAAGACCAACAAACAAGCACCATTAGCTGTGCTTGATACGAGCTCAGACTTAAAAAAACCGCCCTCAATACCTGAATTATTAAAGGCTGTATATTCGTCACCGTAATCAATAAATGACCAAGCGAAAGCTCGCTCAAAAAAAGCTTTGGTTGCAGGAATATCTTTTGCAGGTAATTCTACATAATTAATCATTTCGCGGGGTGTCATAATTAAACCCTCCTTTGGATACTATAGCTTAGGGTGTGCTGAACTTTCGAAATTATTTTTACATAGAATAACTAAGCTCTCGCCTAGATTAAAGCCGTTTTAAAGTGAATATATTTTAACCCTGAAAGCTCAGCATACCCTAATGTTTATTTTTTATTCAAGGTGGCAATCGAGTCAAAATCGTTTAAATCAACCATAACTTCTATTGTTTTAAAGAATTTAACAAAACGTTTAGGGTAAAATAAATAACCTTTATAACGGCAAACTTTACTTCGAAGCAATGAGAACGTTAACAGCGAAATGTAGGTGATATAGAATAAGATAGCCGATATTATCAGGCTTGTGCTGAGCATTTTAAACGATAAGATAAACGCAGCAATGCCAACAATTAATGATAATATTTTATGCTGAGTGGCCTTTGGGTAGCCATGAAACTGAAAGTAATCAATGCGATTGAGGTACCAAGTGCCTTTTGAAGACCCTGTTTCATTAAGATATTTGTTCTCTCTAAATTGCTTTTGCATTATTGCTCTCACTCATTGTTACGTCATTTGTATCTATCATGTTATTAAAAGGATCTTTATTGCCATTAATATCAAGGTGACTCCGCCCAAAAGCTCAGCTTTACTCTCTAGCCAAGTCCCTCCTCTTGTCCCCACGAAAACCCCTAGCCAGCTAAAAGCAAAAGTGATCACGGCAATCATAAAGCAAGCGAAGAAAGGGTTCACAGGAAACAAGGTTAAACTAAAACCAGCAGCCATTGCATCAATACTGGTGGCAATGGCTAAAATCAATATAACTCTATGAGTGATCTTACTTATATCTTCTTCTATGCCTTCAGAGAACGAATCAAAAATCATTTTTGCTCCAATCAATAAGAGTAACAAAAATGCTATCCATGAAGTATAAGACTCAATCCAACTTAATACCCCTTTACCGCCAAGATAGCCAATAATAGGCATGATTCCTTGAAAAATACCAAAGTAGATCGCTACTAATATGCCTAAAGGCGCTACTTTACTGTGCTGCTTTGTTGCGCCTAAACCAATAGAAACAGCAAAGGCATCCATGCTTAATGCAATAGCGAGGATAACAACTTCTGTCATTTGAAAAACACCTTAAATTTAGATAACAAAGCGAATAGCAATTTGTTTAGATCTAGTCATTCTAAACCAAATAGATTTAACGATGTTAGTGGTCATGAGTAAGTTCCCGTAGGGCGAGTGCAAAGGCTTGATATGCGGCGTTATTGATTTTGAAAAGGACGTTGTAAAGATGGTGTTCTTAGAAAATGCAGGAGTACATTCTCTAAAATCTACACTCTCTTCAATCAATACCTTGCCGCCAAACCCTGTAACTCTCTTTGGGTGTGAAAGAACTTAATGAAATTTTTATAATGGCTATTGTACAGGAGAATTGAGTTCAGAGAGGGGTATTTCTATTAATCATACCAAACACTTACCACAATGGTTGATGGTTGAAGCGAGCCACCACTTTGAGATTGAGTGATGTTGTGAATCTTGATATTTGGTTGTGTTGCCAACCACATATTAATGTCACCTTCTAAACCGTGATCTGTTGCTATATCCGATTTTGGTAGAAAGCCTACTTTTGGCCGTAAAATTTTAGTAAATATTTTAACTTCCATGGTATTTCCTTTTTCCAAGTGAGAGCAGAAATAACGGCTATATAAAGCAGCTATTTAAACATAATTATTAGTTTGCCACAGTCATTGAGCAACTACAAAGCGACTTTCATTTTGTAGTAGGCCACGTCAGCTTTATAAAATCGTTCACTACAGGCTTGCATACCAAAACGTTGGTAAAAACGTAAAGCTGACTCTCTCGCATCACACCAAAAATACTCTACTTGCTTGCTTTTTAGCGATTGAATAATATGTGTTAGTATTTTTGAGCCAATGCCTTGGTGTTGGTAGTTAACATCGGTCGCAAACTTGCGTAAACGTGCTTTATTTAACGTTAAGTAGACCGATGCAACACAAACCAGTACGCCATCAATAAATGCGCCAAAGTGTAAAGCATCACTATCACCTTCTACATGGCAAAATTCAGCTGGTTTGTGCGGCCATAAAACGCTACGGCGAAGTGGGATAGTTTGCTCCCATGAAATAGGTCTAATGACCATATGACTTATAACTCCTTTGTAGGGATGTCTCGAGTAACTTTAGGTGAAAGTGGCCAAAAGGGATGGAATTCATTGCTAAAATTGAGTTCGAAATCTAACTTAATATCATTAACATCGATTAATATAATGATTATATTTCTAGGCTGGTGATGCCCCAATAAGTATTACTTTTAGCATTTAATACCCAACCTTTTTGAATTAACGCCTTTCTAATATATCGATTCATATAACCGTGACCAAATAAGACTACCTGATCTTGAATCTTAGCCATTTCAATTAATTTAGTTGCCGCTGTATCAGCGCGCTTTTTTGCTTGTGTAAATGACTCAAATGGCCCTTTATAGCCAAACATCCAGAGTACCCTTGAGAAATAAACCCAATTCCACGCTTTTAATTTAAAAGGGAATTTGTATCTAGGTATCTCCATTTCCCGATAAAGTTTATCAATTTCTTCGGGCGGTTTTCCTAGGTAAATGTTTGTGGAGTGTATTGCTCGCTTTAAATCACTTGATACGGTATAAAAATATTTATAATCATCATTAACACTTTGCGGTCGACTGTTTTGGGCTACCTTAGACGCATTGTATCGTCTGATCCAATGCGCATACTGACAAGCGCTAAGTATTGGGTTATCGGCAGAAACTGGCTTTCCATGTCTAATTAACACTATTTTCATTGATAACCTCTGGTATACATAGTTAGTTCAACACGCTAATTTGATCTATTGAAGTAACTAGCATATTTATCCTAAGATTTCTCTTTGCATTAAAGCGACCATATTACCTGTTTTAGCAGACCAAACACCTTGTGCTAAATCAGGGGTAAGTATTTGTACAACGAGCCAACCCTGCTTACCTTCTTCATTAAATATCTCTGCCAAGTCAGGCATTTTTTGCTTTTTAATGCCAGTAAGAAAACCTTCTTTGTTTTTAATTTCTAATGTTTTATATTCGTATTGTTTCATTTTAATTGATTCCGAGTATTCAAGTGCAGAGGTATCTACATCTAATGCTGACGCTAAAGCTTTTCTAGACTGCAACGAAGCTGAGGCCTCTTTCTCAATTCGTTGTATCGTCCTTAGGTTTAGACCAGAGGCAATTGCCAACTCATCTTGTGACCATAACTTTTTATGTCTTAATTCGATAATCAATGCTGCATTAATTTTCATAAATACCTTTTACTTATCTAGTGTGGAGACAAATAAATCTTGCCTCATTTATTTGGAATAATTTACGAATACATTACGGTGAACTTACGAATACCTTACGACAGTTATACGACAGCAAGTAACTGGTTTTTCATAATGCCTTGATAATTAGGTAATTAATTTTTAGTTAATGCGTAAGCTAAATACTAGGTTAAATTTTTACCTCGTATTCTATATTCTGGCTCTGCGTTAGTATAATCACATATTTGATTGATTAAACAGTTTCATTATTAAGGTTTTTACAGAAGATACAAAGACCAAATATAGCAAACGCAGCATGCCAAAAAAGAATAAAGTAAAAACCTTTTGGGTCTATAGCCAAGTCTACCAAAGGCCCTGTTTTAAAACGGATAGTGCCACTGTATAACGCATCTATTATTCGTGTAGTAAAAAATATAATGATTACAGATGAAATTGTAAATTGTGCAGTTAGCTTGTTGTCTTTACTTTTTATCGACTCTGCTTTTTGTTCAAGTGCTACTTGTTTAGGATCATTTAACTTTTTAAGGTATTCACTCTTTGCTGCTTGGTATCTGTCAGCATAAGTATGTTTATCAATATTGTTTAGTATATCTTCAAGTTCAAGTATCGAATATTTAGAATAGTCAGGGTTCATAATGCCACTGTATATTTAGCTCATTACTGAGCGATAATTTTGCTTAAAGTGAAGTCAGTTAACGCTAAATTGTCAATATCAGGGAGATTGAGTTAACAACAGCTAATAAATCTTAAGTTTGGGGGATTAATGAGTACTTAGTTCAACAATAAGGGCTTTACCACCATAGCCATGTTTATTACATTTGGCACGTACTATTACCTGGGATACTCCTGATGGAATCTTGATATCACACTGACTACGTGTAAAGGGTTGTTCGTTATCGTGGGGGTGGCTGAGCTTACGGTATCCAAGTTGCTTACCGTCAAAATCTATCACTTCCCAGCCATCTGCATAATGCTGCCAGCTCTGGTCATTATGTTTAACTGACGTGCCAAAACACCAATTACCGCTAACCTCTTGCGTTGCGAGAACCTTAGTAACTTGAGCAAATTCTAATGAAGTAGAGTAACTCTCAACATCAAATTTTGATGCCACTGCAGATGATGCAAACATCGTTAATATTAGTAGTAGTTTCATCTAACTTTCCTTGTAGTTAAAGCGATTAGAGATGTTTAATTGACTCAGCTCTTATAATTGACGATGGCACAATTAATTTATGCATTGGTTTTACAAAAAGCATATATACCCGTTACCATTCAATATGCTGGTTTCAGAGAGCTTGAGAAATGTTAATTCAAGGCGCTGTGATGAAAGAATGGTTATTCCATTGTAAGTCACAGCAACGATGAAGTAATGTTGCTCAAACGCTTCTTCGATGGGTTTAAAATGACTTTACACCGCGTTAAATAAACAAAACATAGAATAACTATGCTTTACTTATTTTACTTGTCTAAAGCCATTTTAATTCCCACTGAAATCCTGCACTTTGATT
>Ga0209395_1000950_pt1 | contig 41560 bp, 35 predicted proteins | sample GOMGulsemesocosm_3_FD_184635 | JGI IMG/M metagenome (GOLD analysis project Ga0209395, IMG submission 184635) | Methane-oxidizing microbial communities from mesocosms in the Gulf of Mexico - GOM9D Gulf of Mexico (SPAdes) (version 2) | ecosystem: Environmental > Aquatic > Marine > Cold seeps... | reverse complement strand
TTTTTGAGCTTTGTGACCGAGTGATGGTAATGAAAAATGGTAAGAATGTAGGCGCATTTAACATTGATGAAGTTACTCCTGATGATATTCTCAGTTTAATCATCATTGGCAAATTACCAGAGAACTGGCAGCCTAGAAACCAATAGTTTTAAAAAAACCAGTGCTTGCACTGGTTTTTATGGCTAGTAAAACGGCACAATCAATATCCAATATTCTGTATTTACTCTAAAGCGAAGAACTCAAGCTTAAATTAAAACGAATAGCCAGATGTCAGTCTTGGTTGATATATTGTGCCAATTCTAAGCTGGGCCAAATTTTTTCACCTTGCAACTCCCGCATTTTCTCCATTTTAGCTTGTAGAGATGCTATCCCGTATTGCTCGGCCATAAACATAGGTCCCCCTTTGGCGCGAGGGAAGCCATAACCATGCAGCCAGATTAAATCAATTGCCTCTTTTTCACTGACAATGCCCTCCTCAATAACCTGCGCCGCTTCACTGATCATCGCTAAAAAAGTTCGCTGCTGAATAGACTCGGTATTAAAGTGCTGCTGGGTAATGCCCAATTCATCACCCACCTTTTTAATGAGTACGACTACCTCTTGATCTACTGTCGGTTTGGCTGTTGAGTAATTATAAAAACCCAGTCCCGTTTTTCGACCCAGTCGCCCCGCATTAACCAGCGCTGTCGACACTTTGAAATATCCCGGATCATATTCAGGCTGAGGGTATTGAGCCCGCGCATTGTGACCGATATCAATTCCCGATAAATCCAGTACTGCCAGCGGCCCCATCGCCATGCCAAAATCCAACATGGCGTTATCTATTTGCTCGACACTCGCACCCTCTAATAACATTTGCTGTATTTCCCGCCCGTAGCGACTGTACATGCGATTGGCGGCAAAACCAAAACAGACACCCACAGTGACAGCTTGCTTGCGCAGTTTTTTAGCTAATTGCTGCATAGCCTCTACCACCGCAGGCGCTGTTTGATCAGCGTTAACTATCTCTAGTAACTTCATGATATTAGCGGGGCTAAAAAAATGCATGCCCACTACAGATTCAGGCCTTGCGGTTGCTTGTGCGATCAAATTGATATCTAAATAAGAGGTATTAGTGGCCAATATTGAAGATTTTTTGCAAACCTCATCAAGCTTGGCAAAAATGCTCTGTTTGACTTCCATACTCTCAAAGGCCGCTTCAATAACTAAGTCGACATCAGCAACATCACTATAATCGCAGCTACCATTAATCAACGATATACGCACATCACACTGCTGTTGGGTGATGCGTCCTTTATCGCAGCTGCCTTGATATTGTACTTTAATACGCTCTAGACCTGCGCTTAGAGCCTGCTCAGATTGTTCTAAAAGCACCACTTTAAAACCGGCATCAGCAAAGCAGATGGCAATAGCGCCGCCCATAGTGCCCGCGCCAATAACGCCGACTTGATCGATCCTTAAAGGCTGTTTGCCGCGCGGGGCTTGCAATTTCTTTTCCAAGAAAAAAGCGTGGCGTAATGCTTTTGCCACCAGTGATTGACGCAACTCTAAAAACAGATGGCGAGTATGACTCTCACTCTCTTGCACGCTTAAACACAGATCGCGCTGTAATTGTGCTAATAACTTATTGGGTACAGGGTTACTTTTAGCCGAGCGTGCTACTTTTGCAGTTAGCGCTTCCCAATCAACTTCGCCCTGATCTAGCGCCATATTTGCCGTGGCCCTAGGGACGAGTTCACCTTTTTGCAAAGCCAACTCAACCCAGTGCAGCCCCAGTGCTAATAACCCCTCCAAGTGACTAAATGAGGTGTCGCTAAGAAGCGCATCGCAAAAAGCGTTGTACTCAGGTTGAGTTACTTTGACAGCGCGACCGGATGTGGCTAGCTGCACTGCATTTTCAACCCCAACTAAACGCATCATGCGTTGAGCGCCACCGGCGCCAGGCACTACGCCTAAACTGACTTCTGGTAAACCTATATTCGTCTGTGGATCAGCGATACGATAGTGACATGCCGCCGCAACTTCTAAGCCTCCGCCTAAGACATGACCATGCAATAGCGCGACCACCGGTACAGGAAAATTTTCTAAGCGCGCTATAACTTCAGGCAGATGCGGCGACAATGGTTCTGCATCAAACTCGCGAATATCAGCGCCGCAAATAAACGTACTACCAGCACAATGTAAAAGCAGTGCAGCAACGTCGGTGTTTTCTGCAATGGTTGTTAACGCTTTCAGCATATCACTGCGCAGCTGCACACTGAGCGCATTGACAGGCGGGGAGTTAATTTCTAGTACGGCGATCTGTCCAACCATGCGGGTATTTACTAAAGACATGCTTTGATCCAATATTTGAAAACGAGGTTTTAAAAAGAGTAAATCAATCCATTGAGCGAATGAGCATAACTTAAACCTGTATCCATGTATCACAGTGAATACAGGTTGTAAGTGATACTGAGCATTAGATGCTAAAGAGACCTAACTAAACATCAAAGTTCACTTCTACATGTGCGGACACAGGATGGGACTGACAAGTGAGTATCATCCCCTGAGTGACTTCTTTATCTGTAAGGCTGTGATTTCTATCCATGCGTACTTCACCGGATATCACTTGAGCTTTACAGGTAGCACAGACACCTCCCTTGCAACTAAAAGGTAAATCTAAGCCGTGCTCTAACGCCGAATCTAATATATTGGTACCCGTGGATGTGAGATTTAAAGTCAGCTTGCGCCCGCCAGATTTCACCACCACTTCTTTTACGCTCTTGTCAGCCTTTTGCGCATCAGAGAGTTCAGGCAATACTTCATCGCCTGCGTAAAAAAGTTCGTAGTGAATATTTTCAGGCGCGATTCCCGCTTCTAACAAAGCGGATTCCACCGACTTAATCATCGATTGCGGTCCGCATAAAAAACACTCATCGAAACTTTTCATATCAAGCAAATGGCCTTTAGCCAAAGCTTGTATTTTCTCAGCGCCCAGACGTCCGTGTAAAACTTCGGCCTCTTGCTCTTCCTTAGAGAATATATTGATGATCGAGAAACGGTGCATGTATCGGTTCTTCAAAAAGCTCATACGCTCTTTAAACATCATGCTCTGGGTAGTTTTATTGGCAAACAACAAAGTGACTTGAGAGTCAGGCTCTTCGCTCAGTACTGACTCAGCAATCGATAACATCGGTGTAATACCGCTGCCTGCAGCAATTAGCGCATAATGCTTTTGCTGCTGTGCATCTAACGCAGTGTAAAAATGCCCTTGTGGCGGCATGACTTGTAGGGTATCCCCCACTTTTAACTGCTCATTTGCAAAGCGAGAAAACACACCATCGCTGATTTTTTTAATGCCTATTTGTAAGTGTTCACTGCCTTTAGCCACGCTAATGGAATAAGAGCGACGTATTTTTTCGCCGTTAATATCAGCTTCTACAATTAAGTGCTGCCCCTGATGAAACTTAAAAACCTCTTTCAAATGCTCATCGACCTTAAAGTCAACGGAGACAGCATCGGGACACAAGCGGGCGATATGACTCACCTGCAATGGATAAAATTCGACATTCATAACAGATTCCTAAAATTCTTTAAAATAGTCAAAGGGTTCTTGGCAACTGTGACAGCGGTACAAAGCTTTACAAGCCGTGGAACCAAACTGGCTGATAACGGCTGTATTTTCACTACCACACAAAGGGCAATGAACCTCTGTGCTTGGAGGGGCAATGCCCTGATTACGCATCGCCATTTTTCCCGCTGGAGATATTAAATCGGTATTCCAAGCCGGTGACAGCGACACTTGTACCTCTACTTCAGTGATACCTGCGTCATTGAGCGCTGCGACAATATCTTCGCTGATCACGTCAATGGCCGGACAACCACTATAAGTGGGAGTAACAACCACTTTTACGCCTTGGGGACAAGAATCCTGCACATCGACGAGTATGCCTAAATCCCATATGCTCACATGTGGTAATTCTGGGTCAAATACACTGTCTAGTATTTCCCATAGCGCACGGCATGCGGAGTTCGCTCTTAAAGCGTGGCGCGCTGCGTATTCAGGTGTGACGACCGAAATAGTCTGCATAGAATTACCACTGTAGTCCCGGATAGCTGCGCTGCACTATTTGCAATTCGGCTAATATATGACCCAAGTGTTCTGAGTGTTCGCCTTTGCGACCTCCCGCCACATTCCATTGCTGCTCAGGTACGGCTAAGGTACTCACACTTAAATGTCTGCTTACTTGTGCACTCCAAGATACTTGTAAAGCACTGCGATCGACGCAGACTCCGCTAGTTAGCAACTGCGTTTCCACCTCGCTCATAAGAAACATCTCGCCAGTATAGCCCCAGAGCTCATCAATAGCATTTTGCATACGCTCATGACTTTCGCTGGTGCCTTGGCCCAATTGCAGTACCCAAGTTTCACTGCGCTTCAAATGATAGCGACTCTCTTTAATGGCTTTTTCTGCCACTTGTGCTAAATGCACATCGCTACTGCGCTTTAATTGCTCTAAATACAGACAGGCATGCACATCGATAAAATACTGCCGCACTATGCTAAATGCAAAATCGTAATTGGGCAGCTCGTTGATCAGTAAATTACTAAAGGCGCGCTCATCGCGAAAATAGGCTAAATCGTCTTCATTGCGCCCAAGACCTTCAACTTGTGCCGCATACTGATAAAACATCCGCGCTCTGCCAATGTAATCAAGCGCCAAATTACTGAGGGAAATATCTTCTTCTAAAAAGGGTCCGCGTGAGCACCACTCACTGGTACGCTGACCGAGAATCAGCGCATCATCCGCCAAACCTAGTACATATTGATACAAGGCGTCGTTATAGGTATTAGTCATAAGTAAGCCTTACATATTATTAACTTTTTCGGGAAGCACGTAAAAGGAGGCATGACGGTAAGGTTTGTCATCCATAGGATCGTAAAAGCTTTCGCAATCCTCCTCTTGAGAGGCGCTAATTTGATTCGATTTAACCACCCAAATACTCACACCTTCCGAGCGTCTGGTATAGACATCACGCGCATAGATTAGAGCTTGTTCTGGGGTGTCCGCATGTAATGAGCCGACGTGACGATGGTCGATACCGCGAATAGAGCGAAGAAATACTTCGTAGAGATCATTATTATTTTTCATAGTACACTCGTTGTCATTTTCACAAGGCTGTCTTAGACCCGATTAAATCTTTGAAGATTTAAATTGGGCATAATTCACCTCTATTGATTTTATTAACCAAGACCTCAACATCACAACTGCCTGAGATAATACGGCGTTAAAAACAAGCTAATTTACGCCAGTAATACCCGTAAACCGGGGCATACTAACTCCGCTTTTCGCCTGTTATTGCCTTGTCTTATCTTCATTCGTTGCGCTATACAGGGATCTTTAAGCTGCAGACTCACAGCCTTTTTTATGGTGATAGGCATCTAGCGCATCCCTTACCCACTGGCCTTCTGCCAAGGCTTTTTTATGGTGGCGAATACGGTCGCGATTACAGGGGCCATCACCTGAAATAACGCGTTTAAACTCATCCCAGTTGATTTCACCGAAGTCGTAGTGTCCACGCTCCTCGTTCCAGGCTAGCTCAGGATCGGGTAACTCTAGACCTAAAAATTCAATTTGCGGCACGCTCTGATCAACAAAGCTCTGACGCAATTCATCATTGGTACGACGTTTGATTTTCCACTGCATAGATCGACCGGAGTGCGCCGAATCAGCATCGTGCGGACCAAACATCATCAGCGCTGGCCACCAAGTGCGATTAAGTGCATCTTGTGCCATCGCTTTTTGCGCTGGCGAGCCCTTGGCCAACTCAACCATTATTTCGTAACCTTGGCGCTGATGAAAACTCTCCTCTTTACAAATGCGAATCATCGCCCTTGAATAGGGACCGTAAGAGGTTCGTTGCAAAGAGATCTGATTGACAATTGCCGCGCCATCCACAAGCCAACCTATCGCGCCAACATCTGCCCAGCTCAGTGCCGGATAGTTGAAAATTGATGCATACTTTGCCTGGCCGCTGTGTAGAGCCGCATTCATCTCTTTGCGGGTGATATTTAAGGTTTCAGTGGCACTGTACAAATACAGACCATGACCACCCTCATCCTGTACTTTTGCCAGCAGTACCATTTTGCGTTTTAGTGTCGGTGCGCGACTAATCCAGTTGCCCTCAGGTTGCATACCTATGACTTCCGAATGCGCATGCTGAGACATTTGACGAATTAAATTTTTTCGATAATCATCGGGCATCCAATCTTTGGGCTCAATTTTTTGCTCACCCTCAATGTGGCGATTAAATATTGCCTGTGCGGATTCTGACATGGAATATCCTCTTCTTTTTATTATAACTTCACTGCATACGCTGTTATTTATTGTTATAGCGCTGCGCTCATCACTTGATTTTTTGTTAACGAACCTCTGAAGGCAGCCAACGTCATTAAAGGTTTAATATGATACGATAAAACCATTATATTTCATTTTTTGGTATCAGTACACAGATAGTTAACCATAGATTACGTTTTTATTTAAAATACTCGTTTTTATGTATCGCTTTACTGCACTCAACATGTGGCAATATACTAGACCGTTTTTTCACGCTAATAATTTAGTAGTAGAGAATAGATAATCAGTGGGGGGTAGCCATGTAATCTCTACGACTATCGGTAGTCCCCATCCAGAAACAGATGCTTACTGCGGTTGTCCCACTGGCCTGATCTGCGCACAACTAGATATAGTTATTTAGAATTACTAAACGCCTATATCTAGTAGCATTCATCTCATACCATTGGATAAACCTCGCGACGGCCCCGTTTCTGGACGAGAACTGGGCAGAAACTTAAAATCATGGCAATATCCGCTCCCAAACAAAGGCCCCTGTTTAAACGCGTCAATTTAAGCGCTTTGCCCCTAGAGAGATTTTGAATCAACTCGATCACTGCGCTTCAATAACCATCGCGATCCCCTGACCGACACCAATGCACATAGTACACAGAGCGTAGCGACCGCCGCTGCGTTTTAGCTGGTAGGCCGCCGTAGTAATTAGCCGCGCACCACTCATACCTAAAGGATGACCTAAAGCAATAGCGCCACCGTTCGGATTGACACGTTCATCATCATCTGCCAGCCCCAACTCTCGCAATACCGCAAGCCCCTGAGAGGCAAAGGCTTCGTTGAGCTCAATAACGTCCATTTGTTCAAGGCTTAATCCCACCTGCTCAAGCACTTTTTTACTGGCAGGTGCTGGCCCTATTCCCATAATGGCAGGCTCAACACCGACTGTGGCCATGCCAATCACTTTGGCTATCGCTGTTAGATGGTATGCTTTCATTGCCTGTTCATTTGCGAGCAACAATGCGCAAGCACCATCGTTGACTCCTGAGGCATTACCCGCCGTCACCGACCCACCCTCTCTAAAAGGTGTCTTCAATTTTGCCAGCGACTCAAGACTGGCCTCTGCTCTTGGGTGCTCATCTTCTGTGAATAATTCAGTGCTTTTGCGTGTGATGATTTCCACCGGAATTAACTCATCTGCAAACCGCCCAGCCACTTGCGCCGCCACCGTTTTCTGCTGGCTGCGCAATGCAAATAGATCTTGATCTGCACGACTAATAGCAAAGCGTTCAGCGACGTTCTCGGCGGTTTCAGGCATAGAATCTGTACCGTATTGCGCTTTAAGGCGTTTATTAACAAAGCGCCAACCAATGGTGGTATCAAACATTTCAGGCTGGCGGTTAAAAGCACTGGTCGGTTTAGCCATCACAAAAGGCGCTCGTGACATAGACTCTACACCGCCGGCAATTGCCATCTGCATTTGCCCACTGATAATAGCGCGCGCCGCACTGCCCACTGCATCCATACCCGATCCACAGAGACGGTTCAAGGTGACGCCCGGCACATCAATAGGCAAGCCAGCCAGCAAACTGCTCATGCGCGCGACATCGCGATTGTCCTCTCCCGCTTGATTGGCACAGCCGTAAAACACTTCTTCCAGCCGCTTCCAGTCGACGCTTGGATTGCGCTCAATCAGGGCTTTGATTGGCAATGCCCCCAAATCATCCGCCCTGATACTCGACAGCGCCCCCGCGTACTTACCAATAGGGGTTCTTACTGCATCACAAATATAGACATCTTGCATGTTTTATCCTTTAGCTTTTTATTCAGATTTAGTAGAAATAGCAACTTGACGACCACGCACCAGTGCAATCAATTCATCGTGTTGATTGAACACTTGGATGTCACAAAATATGTTGCGCTTGCGTCTATGAGTGATGGTGGAAACAGCGCGCAACTGATCATGCAGCTGTGCACTTTGCACATACTCCACTTGCACTGATTGTGTCAGCGCTGTTTCTTCCTGTGCAAAACAGGCAAACGCCAGGGTTGTATCCGCCAAGGTAAAAATCACCCCTCCATGACAGATATTGAAACCATTGGTCACCTTTTCACTTACCGTTAGCCCCATCACAACCTCAACTTCGCTAGCTGCAATAACTTCCATGTCCAACGTTTGCGAGGCAGCATCTTTAAGCAGTAATTGTTGTAGCTTGTGTAAAATAGACATTTACTTCCCTTATATTACGGCCCCTATATTACTGACCTTTAAACTGCCCTGGGCGCTTTTGCATAAAAGCAGCGACACCCTCTTTATAATCTTCACTGCGACCTAATTGCTGCATCAACAGGCGCTCCTCTTCCAATTGTTGGTGCAGCACTTTATCAAAGCTGGTGTTAATCAAGGCTTTAGTCGCAGCCACTGCCAATGGAGGCTTTAACGCTAACTGCTCGGCCAATAGGTGGGCATCTGCCATTAGCTGCTCTGGAGCACTGACCTGCCAAATTAATCCCCAGTCCAATGCTTGTTCTGCGCTGAGTTTATTGCCAAGCATGGCCAGTGCCTTGGTACGCGCCAGACCTAAGCTGCGGATCATGTGCCAGCTAGCGCCGGAATCTGGCACCAAACCAATGGCACAAAAAGCCAGTATAAAAGAGGCCTTTTGTGAGGCGAGCACAAAGTCACAGGCCATCGCTATCGAGGCTCCGGCACCTGCAGCAACCCCATTAAGAGCACAGATAACGGGTTTATCTAACAAGGTTATTTTGCGAATGAGTGGATTGTAGAACTTCTCAACCGACGCCCCTAAGTCCACAGCCGTATTCCCTTCACTGTCGTCATCGACATTGACAGCCCTGTCACTCAAATCTTGTCCCGCGCAAAAACCGCGGCCAGCCCCTGTAAGAATAACGCAACGTATTTGATCATCGACAGCGATGCTATCTAATACTTTTCCCAGCTCTTGGTGCATTTGCTTATTAAAGCTGTTGAGCTTATCGGGACGGTTAAGCGTGATACAAGCGATTGCATTTTTAACGTCTATCTGTATCGTGTTGTACATAAATTACCTTTATATTATTAGCTTTTAACTGAGCCCATTCTTTTAATTATATCGAGCCCACTATGCCTATTTATGCTATAGATCAATTGATACCTGTGATAGATACCCAAAGTTTTGTCCACCCCAGCGCCGAAATCATTGGCGATGTGATCATTGAAGCGGGTTGCTATATAGGCCCTAACGCCGTAATACGCGGCGACTTTGGCCGCGTTGTAATTCAGCGCAACTCAAACGTGCAAGACAACTGCGTCATCCACAGCTTCCCCGGTGGTGACTGTGTTCTTAAAGCACAATCTCACGTCGGTCACGGTGCCATACTGCACGGCTGCATCCTTGAGCCCGACTGTTTAATTGGCATGAACGCGGTGGTCATGGATAACACCGTGATAGGCACAGAGTCTATCGTCGCCGCTAACAGCTTTATCAAAGCCAATAGCCAGTTTGCCGCACGCTCTTTAATTGTCGGCACCCCTGCAAAGTTGATACGCACCGTTGAAGATGCGGAGATCAACTGGAAACGCAGCGGTACCGAGCAATACATAAAACTCACCCAACGCTGCAAGGACACCCTGCGAGAAATCACTCCACTGCGCGAAATACAAGCTGAGCGCCCCAGATACACTGATACTCGTCACCAACCAAAAAGTACCTGAGGATGCTTATCTTGAGATCTCAGCATAAATCGCTATGCTGAGACCTCGCCTGTTACCCGCTCTTTAGTGCGCCACTGATTTATCACGCTCGACCAAGGTTAATATGTCGTAGAGCGCCACTAACTCTTGGTGCTGATTTGTCACTTCGACATCCCAGATAACAATCCCGGTATGGCGGTCTTCATCCTCACGTTTGGCTTTTTTGACTTTGCGTTTGGCAGTCAAAGTCACTTGAATGGTATCGCCAATCGCCACAGGTTCGATAAAACGTAAGCTATCGATGCCATAGTTGGCAATGACCGGCCCCTCACCTGGATCAACAAACAACCCAGCCGCTGCAGATATCACAAAGTAGCCATGGGCCACGCGCTGGCCAAAAAAGGAGTCTTTGGCGGCAATTTCATCAAAGTGAGCATAAAAATGATCTCCAGAAATACCGCCAAAATTAACAATATCTGCCTCAGTCACGGTTCTTCTGTGGGTCTTTAAAGCATCCCCAATGTACAGTTGATCGAAGTTCTTCCTAAAGGGGTGCAAAACATCTAAACGTCGATCTGCGCCACGCGTATACTCTTTTGTTAGCGCCATCACCGAATTGGGAGATCCTTGGATAGCAGTGCGCTGCATATAGTGTTTAATAGCACGTACTCCTCCTAATTCCTCACCACCACCAGCACGACCAGGCCCACCGTGCACTAAACTAGGCAGCGGCGATCCGTGACCGGTTGACTCTCTAGCACTTTCGCGGTTGAGCAGTAACATACGCCCGTGATAAGAGGCGCTGCGATGAATCAAATCAAAGGCAAGTTCGTGATCAAAACTAAAAACAGAGGCCACTAAACTGCCCTCTCCCATTTGCAAAAGCTTCACTGCTTCATCATTCCCTGTATAGGGCATCAAAGTACACACCGGACCAAAAGCTTCTACGCTATGCACTAATTCGCTCTCAAAAGGCTTGGCACAAATAAGTAATGTGGGTGGAAAAAAATCACCTGCAGCAATTTCAGCAGAATCGATCTCAAATTCTGACCAGTCTCCCAAAATTTGCTGACAATCGCGCTTCAAGATCGCCACATTTTCTGCAACATCCGCACATTGAGCGCTACCCACCAGTGCTCCCATACGTACTTGTTCGCGCTGTGGGTTTCCTATGTTAGTTTTTATCAACCTCGCTCTCAGTGCGCTGGCCACTTCATCGAGCATTGCAGCAGGCACGATGGCGCGCCGAATAGCGGTGCACTTCTGTCCAGCTTTGGTGGTCATTTCACGGTGCACTTCTTTGATAAACAAATCAAACTCAGGCATATCAGCACTGACATCTTCTGCCAGTACACAGGCATTTAACGAGTCGGCTTCCATGGTAAAAGGCACTGAATTACGGGTGATATTGGGGTGATTTTTAAGCATTTGTCCAGTGCTAGCAGAACCGGTAAAGGTAATCACATCCTGGGAAGTTAAGTGATCTAACAAGTCGCCGGTGCTACCACAAATTAGCTGCACACAGCCCTTGGGTAAAATTTCACTGGCGATAATTTCTCTGACTACCGCCTGCGTTAAATAACAGCTGACAGTCGCTGGCTTAACAATAACGGGCACACCTGCAATGATGCTCGGCGCTATTTTTTCAAGCATTCCCCACACCGGAAAGTTAAAGGCATTAATATGTACTGACGCCCCTTTTTTTGAAGTGAGTAGGTGATGCCCCACAAAACTGCCCTTAGCAGATAGCGCCTGTAAATCACCTTCAACAATAAATTTTTCATTTGTCAGTTCGCGACGAGCAATGCCCGAATAACTAAATAAAGTACTGATGCCCCCCTCTATATCCACCCAACTATCGTTTCTGGTGGCTCCTGTGTGCAGTGATAAAGCGTAAAAATCTTCCTTTTTTGCCAGTAAGTGCTTCGCCAAATCCTTGAGTAGATTGGCTCGCTGGTGAATACTGTAACGCTGAAGCTCGCCCGCGACTTCATCACGCGCGTATTCCAACATCTGCTCGAAACCGCTTTGCATAGACTGTACACTGGCGATTAATTCGCCGCTGATAGCGCTCTTTAATTCAGTGGCTGATGCCTCACCCGAGACCCATTGACCACAGGCATAACTTTGGATTTTCACTCTAATAACCTCAAATATTGTTAAGCGGGCAAAGTAAATCTTTACCCGTTAATATGAATTTCATTCACTACGAGGCTGATAAAACCCGAACGACAAAGTGATACAAAAAAATTGACCTTTTCTAATTTTAAGTATAACTTTGATCTTTTGTAAACAAAAAAGTCAGATAAATAACAATAATATTTTCAGGAAACACTATGTCAGAATCAAAAATCGCGCTAGACGCCATCGAAACCGCCTCTATCGATGAATTGCGCAGCTTACAACTGTCTAGACTTAAAAATACTTTACAACACGCCTACAAAAATTCTAGCGCCTACAAAAAGAAATTTGACCAACATGGCGTACACCCCGATGATTTGAAAACATTAGCTGATTTATCGAAATTCCCCTTTACCGCTAAAAGTGACTTGCGCGATAACTACCCTTTTGGTTTTTTTGCCAAACCTATGCAGGATATAGTGCGCGTACATGCATCCTCTGGTACCACAGGCAAACCCACCGTGGTTGGCTATACCCAAAATGACATCGACACTTGGGCAAATGTGGTCGCGCGCTCAATCTATGCCGCCGGTGGTCGCAAACAAGACAAAGTGCATATTTCTTATGGTTATGGACTGTTTACTGGAGGACTTGGTGCTCATTACGGAGCCGAGCGCTTAGGCTGTACTGTTATCCCAATGTCGGGTGGTCAAACCGCCAAGCAAGTACAGCTTATCAAAGATTTTGACCCGGACATCATCATGGTAACCCCTTCATATATGCTCAACATCGCCGATGAAATAGAGCGCCAGGGAATGGATCCGGCCAAGCTTGCACTACGCTGTGGGATTTTTGGCGCTGAACCTTGGACTAGTGCTATGCGCGACGACATTGAAAAGCGCATGCATTTTGATGCGGTGGATATATACGGGCTATCAGAAGTCATGGGGCCGGGTATCGCCCAAGAGTGTATCGAAAGTAAAGATGGCCCAGTTATTTGGGAGGATCATTTTTATCCTGAAATCATTAACCCAGAAACGGGTGAGCTTGTCCCTGATGGCGAGGAAGGCGAACTGGTTTTTACCAGCTTAAGCAAAGAAGCGATGCCCATTATCCGCTATCGCACCCGAGATTTAACCCGCTTATTACCACCGACTTCTCGATCAATGCGGCGTATGCAAAAAGTCACCGGGCGATCAGATGACATGTTAATTATCCGCGGCGTCAACGTATTTCCCACGCAACTTGAAGAACAATTATTGTCTATCGATAAACTATCACCACACTATCACATCACCGTGGACAAGCAGGGCAATATGGACAGTTTAAGTATGCAAGTGGAGGCGACAAGCGCTGAGTTCGCACAAAATCAAGAACTGACCAAGACACTACAAAGCAAGATCAAGACCTTTATAGGGGTCTCCTGCAAAATAGAAGTATTGGCGCCACAGCAACTCGCTAGGTCAGAGGGAAAAGCGGTACGCGTCACTGACAACCGATAAAGAAGAGTTATCTAAAGCGAAAACACAATGTTGTTTTAGCTGACAGAATATAAGCAATAGAAAAAGAGAGTTCACTCTCATAAGCTATTGCTTATATTCCCCCAAACCGCTGATAAAAACGCTCATTGGCATCAGGTAATTTTCCTGTCGCTGTCTCTTGCGTCTGCGTAAGATATACCTCTGCCGGTTCATACACATAAAGGTATATCGCTTGGCAGATCTGACGCGCTGCATTACCGGCCCATTCAGTCGATAAAAGCTCTTGAGGCAGATGCGGATCTTTGAGTAATATTCGACGATATTGATGAATCATCAAAGTACGCAGAGAAAAGCAGCGCTGAACATCTGGCGCACCTTCACGCTTAAGTTGTGCAAGGATAGGTGTAAAGGTAGCCAGAAAGCTTTGGTATTCGCACGTTAGCTGTTGCAAGTCCCACCAGTCACTCACTTGCTCCTTCAACGTGCTGATTGCGCTATCCCCTTGCAACCTGGACTTCATATGAATAGTGTCTTTTGCGATACCGAGGTCTTTCAAGGTGTTTTGCAATTCGCCCTCATCACAGTTTGGATGCGCTAACACTCCCGATGATAGGCTGGAAAATCCCTGCCAACTCAGCTCTTTCTTCAAAGTGATGCGCATCTCTTGATCGAGCGCTGAGGTGATTAACAAGTCCCACTCACCTTGCCATTTTGGATGTAACTCCCCGTATACTCGCTTAAATGCCAGATGAAAGCGACGTAGGCCTCCTTCAGTAATCTGATAGTAGCTGCGCCTGCCGACTTGTGTTGCACACAGCCAACCGTCTTGAGTTAAGCGGAAAATTGAGGTGCGAACTAAGCGCTGATTTAGCCCCAGCGGTTCAAGGATGTTGATCAAACTACCGAGCCACACTGAACCGCCTCTTGGTTCAATGGCATCCCCGTAGATACTCATTATCAATGATCCACCTCGAATAGGTCGCTGTAATTTAAACTCTGCCACCAAATCATCTATACACTTCAATTTTCACGCCTATCTTTTGCATCTATTTGAAAGGCTAATATACATTAAGCAAACACACATAAATACGACTTCTTTAACTGCAATACACATAGTTTTCAGAATTTTTAAAACCAATATTCTACGAGACCAACTATAGTATTCGCATATCTTTACTGATACAGTAAGTACAGATATACAGCATTTATTGTGTCACTTGTTGTTATGCAACTTGGCACTGTTCACTGGATTCATTTTTTCCATTTTGGAATTAATCTTGTGCGACTCGTCTATGTAATGAATGCTATTAAATGCGCTATCTTGAGATTATAAAAATAAAAAATGTGAGTTCGCTGTGAACACTTTAGCTGTCATACGCGCTCTCCAATTTACCCAGGAGCAAGACCAATGATTAAAAACAATTTCCTTAAATTAGCAGGTGTTATTGCACTAGGCATGAGTGTTTCTCAAGTTACACTCGCTCAAACCACCCTCAAAGTCGGTTCATGGCTCCCCCCCACTCATGCTCAAAATGCAACAGTCTGGCCCACTTGGGCTAACTGGGTTGAAAAAGCGACGCAAGGACGTGTGAAAATAAAAATGGAATACGGTTTAGGCCATCCTAAAACCATGTTCGATTTAGTAGAAGATGGCGCTGTTGATGCAAGTTTTGGTTATCATGGCTATGTGCCTGGTCGCTTTAAGCTCACTCAAGCCATCGAGATCCCCCTGTTAGGCGTCAATGCAGAAGCGGCCTCTGTAGCACACTGGAAAGTCTTTAATAAATACTTCGCCAAAGCTAACGAGCATGAGGGCTTAGAAGTATTGACATTATTCACTCACGGTCCCGGTCAAATCCACTTAGCAAAACCTATCAGTAGTTTATCTGATCTTAAATCCAGAAAGATACGTTTAGGTGGTGGAATTCAAGGCGAGCTTGGCAAGCGCATGGGTGTCACTGCAGTGGGAGCCCCTGCAACAAAGGTTTATGAAATGATGCAGCAGGGAGTGATTGACGGTATTTTCATACCTATGGGCGAGCAAAAAACCTTGCGTTTAAAAGAAGTCGCTAAAAATGTCGTGGTTCTGCCTGGTGGCATGTACTTAGGTAGCTTCTCAATGTTTATTTCACCAGATTTCATGTCTAAAATCAGCGAGGAAGATCGCGCAGCTATTCGCTCTGTCTCCGGTGAAAAGCTTGCTGCAATGGCTGGTGCTGCATGGGATGCTGCCGACAATGCTGGCCTGCAGGCCGCCAAAGACGCCGGTGTCAACATCACCATGGTTAACAGTGATGGTAAAATGGCTGGGGAGTTTCGCGAACTCATTCAGGGAATGGATGATACTTGGTACGATTTAGTGTCCAAACGTGGCGTCGATGCCAAAGCGGCACTGAGCGAAATTCGCGAAATTGCACGTAGCTATAAGTAGTAAAAGCTGGGTATTATCGGATTGCTCAAGAGGGCTTTTCGATAATACCTACTCTTACCTACCCCTTAAATCATTAACCTGTACTTTTACGCAATCAACTACCGCGAAGTAAACTGCTGGGAATTTCACTCTTGATGATTTAGTCAGCTGATTCATTTCTATTTAAATTTTCTCATATTTAGGAGTTTTCCATGTCATTTACTGACTGGATCAATAACCACTACCCAGAAAAAGGCCCTATAAAATTTGTGGCTTTTACGTTGGAAGCAATCGCGGCGATAACGCTCTTTTCGTTGATGTTACTGACCTGTGCCGATGTCGCCGGTAGATACTTTTTCTCCAACTCAATCGATGGAACCACTGAGTTAACTGAAATTGCCATTGCCGTCATGATATTTGCAGTGTTACCGGTTATCACATGGCGCGGCGGACATGTCGTCGTGGATATTTTAGACAGTTTCTTTAATAACGATATTATTAAAGCACTAAGCCTGCTCGCAGCACTGTTAATCTCATCCACTTTATACTTTTTAGGAGTGCGAATATTTCAATTGGCTGAACGCTCTTTGCGCCGCGAAGAAATAACCGAGTACCTAGAGCTACCCGTTGGCTACATCGTTCATTATATCGCTATTATGAGTTGGATTACCGCAGCATTAATGATCAGCTACGGTGTGTTTATAATAATAAAAAAACATAACTAAGCTATTGTTTCGTAGCAATTAATCCAGTTTTCTTGTTTTAATATTAGACGCGGGCTAGGTTAAATTGTGATAAAGAAGAAACTTGTCGCAGCAAACGGCGAGGAATCAAACCTTAGATTATTTAGGCTACGCTTAATTCATCTCTATTAAGGCATTTTTACACTATGACTATCTCTTTAATCGGCTTCGCTATATTACTCGTTCTAATTTTAGTCGGCCGAGTCCCAATCGCTTTTGCCATGGGCATTGTCGGTTTTTTTGGCTTTGCGACAGTACAGGGCCTCGGGTTTGAAAACTTTCTCGATTTTAATTGGAAACCCTCTTTAAGCATGTCTGCTAAGCGTGTCATAGACACAGCACAAGAGTATAGCCTTTCAGTTATTCCACTGTTTGTTTTGATGGGGAATTTAGTTACCCGATCGGGCCTTTCGCAGCAATTATACCGTGCCTCTTATGCTTTTTTAGGTCATAGAAAAGGCGGTTTATCTATGGCTACTGTGGTTGCCTGCGGTGGCTTTTCCGCGATTTGCGGTTCCAGCTTAGCTACATCAGCGACTATGGCGAAAGTCGCCATGCCACCTATGCGCAAATACGGTTACGCTGATTCTCTTGCCACCGCTTCCATTGCAGCCGGTGGCACACTAGGTATTTTAATTCCCCCCAGTGTTATTTTAGTCATTTACGGTCTGTTAACTGAAACCAGTATTAGGGAGTTATTTGCAGCAGGCTTTATACCGGGTATGTTGGGAATATTGCTCTACTTGGCTGCAGTGCGCTACATCGTCTGGCGCAAGCCTAGTGATGGCCCTTGTGGAGAAAAATTCACTTGGCCTGAAAGATTAGAAGCCATGCGCGGTGTCTGGGGGGTATTAGTCCTTTTTAGCATTGTCATGGGCGGTATTTATTTAGGCGTATTTACCCCTACTGAAGCTGCAGGCATAGGCGCTGGCGGTGCTTTTGTCATCGCTTTAGCTCGAAAATCACTGAATTTAATGAGCTTATTTGAGGTGCTCACTGACACCGTTCGCACTAGCGCTATGTTGTTTTCAATTTTGATCGGTGCGTTAATTTTCTCTAACTTTATTAATCGCGCCGGATTACCCGATGAATTACTCAGTTTTGTGACAAGTTTAGATGTTGCTCCACTGACCGTCATTTTTGTCATACTGGGTATCTACCTAGTGCTCGGCATGGTATTTGAAAGCTTGTCTATGCTGTTACTGACGGTGCCTATATTCTTCCCGTTAGTGCAGTCCTTAGGTTTTGACATGGTTTGGTTTGGCATTGTTGTCGTCGTTGTCACCGAAATTAGCCTTATCACCCCACCGGTCGGTATGAATGTCTTTGTCTTAAGCGCGGTGCTAAAAGATGTCTCAGCCTCTACTATTTTTAAAGGGGTCACACCTTTCTGGTGCGCTGATATAGTACGTTTAATACTGGTGACTGTCATAGTACCTATTTCGCTCTATTTGCCTGAGCTACTTTATCGCTAGAGTGTGGTGAGTGTTAAACTTGCATTGCTGGTTTCTTAAACCTGTAGACCGTTGAACAGGCTCAGTGGAAGCATAGATTAATATTAGATGCCCTCTTAAGTGTATTGGATATTTTTCTATCTGCCATTGAGCCAAGAGCTGGCGCTAAGTGATAAATTGAAGTCACTGATAACATATTAAGTGGAATAACAGTCACCCGAAAAACTTATACACGCCTGTAGCGGCAGCCTATTAATCTCCTCTGTATTTAATTTGTTTTAATAAATGCCCTACTGGATAGATAAGCATAATCTACAAATATGTCATAGTGCACCAATGCACTTACAATAGATGACTCTGCGTGCTTATTTATAATGAGAGCCATTAACTTTTTGCACTTTGCAAAAACGCTGAGCAGGTGTCATCATAGGAAATATAAACTCATTAAAAACAAGAGCTAAGTCTGTGGACACACTAACATCGATGCGTATATTCAGCAGCGTAGTCAAGCTGAAAAGCTTTTCGCTTGCCGCTGTAGAGCTAGATATTTCGAGTTCATCAGTGAGCAAACAAATAGCACATTTAGAGCGGCATTTGGGCGTAAAGCTATTGCATCGCACCACGCGCAGCTTGTCTGTCACTGAATTGGGTGATGTTTATCATCAAAAATGCAAAAAGATTTTGGACCAAGTTGATGACGCTGAAAATTTAGTCTCTACACTGCAATCCAGTGCCAGTGGCAAGCTAAAGATATGTTGCAATATGACCTTTGGACAACTGCAATTGGCAGAGGCGATTCCACTGTTTATGCAGAAATATCCCGAGGTCAGTGTCGAGCTAACTTTAGATGACAGGCCTAGGGAATTAATCAGTGAAGGTTTTGATTTAGCCTTTCGTATTTCTGACCCCCAGCTACCAGATTCGAGTTTAATCGCCCGAGAAATATCAAAAATATCACTGTTTGTCTGTGCTACGCCGCAGTATCTGAACAAATATGGCACCCCAAACCAAGTGAGCGAATTGGCCGATCACAACTGTTTAGTTTTTGTCCACGCCGCCAATGCAGATTCATGGACATTAAAAGATGATAGCGAAAGCATGACTGTCAAAGTTAACGGAAATCTGCGCGCTAATAATAGCTTAGTGATCAGAGCCTCAATGCTTAAACATCAAGGTATTGCTAATTTAGCGGGTTTTGTGATTAAAGATCAGCTAACATCTAAAGCATTGGTGAAAGTTTTTCCCCACCACCAACCTGAGCAGTTATCTGTTTTTGCTGTCTATCCTGAACGTCAGTTTACACCGCCTAAAGTCAGCTTGTTTATCGACTTTTTTCGCGCATGGTTAATTGAAACCCAAACGGATAGTTTCTGGGAATAACCCCAAGTTAACCCTTTGAAAATTTTGGCTTTGCCTAATTCATCCCTTTATAACTGCAGTTTCTTTCCTAGCTTAATATAATTGGTGTTAATGGCTTTGTATTTAATGACAACATGATCCGTAAAAACACTAGGAAAAACCCTCTTCACAATAAGTGCATTAACTTTGCTAATATTCATAACGACCTAGTAATAATTCATAACGACTTTCGTGGCTTTTCTGTGAGATCTTATTTTCTTTTACCAGTAACAAACGATTAGTTAGAAACGTTCTTTGGGCAATAAGCTTTTTAAGACATTATTTAGAGTATTCAAACAACTCACTTTGTCATTGAAATGCAAAACATTTCAATGACATGAAAGAATACAACAGCATCACTTAATCTTGTTCAGGGGTAGAAGATGTACAAAAAGCGTTACAGTATCCGACTTTTATTTAACGCTAATAAAGTGTATGACCGCCAAGTCACAGCAGGCATTGGTGAATTTTTACAAGGTGCTCAATGTGATTGGGACATATTTCTTGAAGAAGACTTTCACAGTGCTAAGCACAATCTCAATGAAATAAAGTGCGATGGTATTATCGCCGACTTTGATGATCCTGATATAGAACAAGCATTAAGTAATTGTGATATCCCTGTTGTGGGTGTTGGTAGTTCCTATCGTGACAAATCAAAATACCCTCCTCTACCTTATGTTGCCACCGATAATGACGCGCTCGTAAAATGCGCGTATGAGCATTTAAAAAAGAGTGGTTTACATCAATTTGCGTTTTACGGCCTACCTGAGGAAGAAACCTGTCGATATTCGCGCGAGCGCGAGCAGGCATTTTGTGAACTCGTTCAAGCAGATGGTTTTCACCCATTTGTCTATCGCGGTCATAGCACGCAACAAGGCACTTGGTCACAAGCCATGCATCAATTAAAGTATTGGATACAGTCTCTTCCCCAGCCAGTTGGCATTATTGCAGTCACTGACTCACGGGCGCGACATGTTCTGCAATGCTGTGATCATTTAGGTATCTTTGTGCCCGATCAAAGTGCTGTTATAGGCATCGACAACGAGAAAATGGCGAGAAATTTAAATCGAGTTTCACTGAGCTCTGTCGGCCAGGGAACGCACCAAATGGGTTATCAAGCCGCAAAACTATTACACAAAATGCTGCAGGGACAAGCGAGTGAAGCTAAACAAATATTGATAGGTCCAACCGGTGTATTTGCCCGACAATCCAGTGATTTTAAAGCTCTACAAGATCCAAATGTGATCCAGGCAATGCACTTCATCAGACAAAATGCCTGTCGAGGTATCAAGGTTGAACAAGTGGTAGATTATGTTGGTATTTCACGCTCAAATTTAGAAAAACGCTTTTTGGATGAGCATGGGCATTCTATTCATCACGAATTACATCAAACCAAATTTAACCGAGCAAAAGATCTATTGCGTACAACCGTATTACCGACCAGCGAAATCGCTAAAATTAGTGGCTACCCCTCTCTGCAATATTTATACACGGTCTTTAATAAGAACTTACAACAAACACCTAAAGATTACCGCTTAGCACATAATCAATCACAAGCGGAATCTATCTCACAAGCGTCAGAACAAATAGTGACCGAGTATTAGGTGATTTTTTTAAGTTAAGACTGTCGTGTCACAAATTTACTTGCAGATTCGCTTACACTTTTTAAGCGCAGTGCAATAAGGTAAGCTTGTCTTTTATGTCACTATAGAGATTCAAGTTTTGAAATTATCCGCATTTGGTGAGAAATTTTCCGCACGTTCCGGTGCCGTTGAATTAATGGAAGATTTAGGCAACGCCATGTTAGAAAATCCCGACGCCATTATGATGGGAGGTGGTAATCCGGGACAAATTCCAGAAATAGAAGATATCTTTAAAGAACGTATGCAGGCACTGATTGACAACCCGAAACTACGTCATCAATTACTGGGAAAATACCAATCACCGCAAGGTGAAAAAAGCTTTCGCCAAGCGCTTTCTGCTTTTTTAAAAAAGAAGTTCGGTTGGGCTATCAATGAGCACAATATTGGCGTCTCTAATGGCAGCCAAAGTGCCTTTTTTATTCTCTACAATTTATTTGCAGGTAAAATGAATGACGGTAGTCATCGCTCAATTCACTTACCACTATCCCCTGAATATTTAGGTTATGCAGATACCGGTTTAAGTGAAAACTTCTTTTCGGCGACTAAACCTAATATTGAACTACTCGAGCAAGACCAATTTAAATATAGGATCAACTTTGACGATGTACATGTCGATGAGAAAGTTGCTGCTCTGTGTGTTTCAAGACCGACGAATCCAACGGGAAATGTGCTCACTGATAATGAAATGGCGCACCTCGATGATATAGCGCAAAAACAACAGATTCCATTAATTGTCGATGGCGCATACGGGTTACCCTTCCCCAATATTATTTTTAATGATGCAAAACCAAACTGGAACAAAAACACTATTCTAGTGCTCAGTTTATCAAAACTTGGATTACCCGGGATTAGAACCGGTATTATTGTCGCCCGTGAAGAAGTCATTCAAGCGTACAATAATTCAAATACAGTCATCAGTCTTGCCTGTGGCACACTGGGCCCCGCTATCACTCAACCATTATTTGCCAATGAGCAAATATCTAAAATGAGTGATCAATTCATCACGCCTTTTTATAAGTCTCGCGCTGAGCAAACAGTGCAGTGGTTGCGAGAATCCCTCTCGGGAGTTAGCTTTAGGATTCATAAACCTGAAGGCGCTTTATTCTTATGGCTTTGGTTTGAAGGCATGCCGATTAGTAGTCATGTTTTATACCAAAGACTCAAAGCACGGGGTGTTATTGTTGTTCCAGGACATAATTTCTTTGTCGGTATTGAAGAGCATTGGCAACATAAACATGAGTGCATCAGAGTTTCCTATGCAGGAGATGTAGCGCAAGTAAAACGTGGCGTTGAAATTATCGCTCAAGAAGCCCACTTAGCTTTTACACAATAAAATTCACTATCTAAGGCTGAATAATGACCGATCACTGTCTTGTTTATAATTGCACCGTATTAGATGATTACCAAAATGTCAGTAGAGAGTACGCTGACTGGTCCGTGCTGAGTGAGAAACTCAATCTGCAGGTTATTAATCACTATATCGATAATCAAAAAGCATTAGTCGAGCAGCTTAGAAACAGTGAAATTATCGTGATTATGCGCGAGAGAACGCCTTTCACCAAAGCACTACTCGAGCAACTGCCAAATCTTAAGCTATTAGTGACATCAGGCCCTAGAAATAGTGCCATTGATGTCACTACAGCCACTGAGCTTGGTATCAAAGTCTGTGGTACCTGTGCCTTCAAGCAACCCCCGACGGAATTAACTTGGGCGCTTATTTTAGGCTTATCCAGGCATCTTGTATCTGAAAACAAACAATTCAGGGAATCAGGCCCTTGGCAAAGTAGTGTAGGTTTGACCTTATCGGGTAAAACTTTAGGTTTGCTAGGTTTAGGTCAAATAGGCGAACGCGTGGCTAAAATAGCGCAAGCTTTTGGCATGAACGTACTCGCTTGGAGCGAAAATCTCAGCGATGAACGCGCTCGTGAAGTCGGTGTAGCGCGTGCGACAAGTAAAGCAGATCTGTTAAAGCGAAGTGATATTATCAGCTTACATTTAATACCCGGTATTAGAAATGCCGGTATTATTGGCGCCGCAGAGTTTGCACTGATGAAGCCAACAGCGCTTTTCATTAATACATCAAGAGCAAAACTGGTCGATCAAGAGGCGATGTATCAAGCACTGGTTAACAAGCAAATTAGTGGCGCCGGTATTGATGTATTTGATATCGAACCGCTGCCCTTAGATCATAAATTTAGAGCATTGGATAATTTATTAGCGACACCACATTTAGGCTATGTGGCTGATATCAACTACCAGGCCTATTTTTCGGGAGCCGTCGCTAACATCCAAATCTTTATTGACAAAAAAGAGTTAAAAAACAACCTTAATTGATTGTTTTATATGTCTATTTTTAGTCGTTTTTCAATCGGCGGTGGCATGGTTGTCTCGCGTAAAATCAGCTGCGCAGGCAATGTTATTTCGGGGTTTGGTTTCTTGCCAGAAAGAATACTTAATAATAACTTCATCGCACTTTCTCCGATCAACTGCCGTGGCTGGTGAACGGTAGTCAGTTGCGGTGAGCAATATTCGCTAAACGGAATATTATCGAAGCCAACGATGGAAAGCTCTTGCGGAATTTTAATGCCCATTTGCGTGGCGCGTTTGATCACGCCTATCGCCATTTCATCATTAAAGCAAAATATAGCGGTAGGTCTATCCGCTAAACTCAATAGCTTTTCAGCCGCTTCAAAACCTGAAAGTAAACTATAGTCCCCTTCTTCCACATAAGCATCTGGTTGCTCTAAATACCATTTTTCCATACAGGTTTTTACGCCAACGAGACGAGACCGACTGATAGGGTTGTCACTTTGCCCTGTAATACAAGCTATTTTAAAATGACCCATTTGTATAAGTGATTCAATGACATTGATGGCACTGTATTCATTATCGATATGCACACTGGGAATGGCTAAATCTTTAAAGTGCTCACAGGCCATTACCAGTGGAAATTTGGCTTTGCCCTCATCATCAATAATTTGAGCAATAGGAATATCAGCCGTCAAAGATAGCACCCCATCTGCTTGCTTTGAATACACTAGTTCAAGGTACTTATTAACCCGAGAGACACTGTAATCCGCATCACCTATTAATACTTTATAGCCTTTATTATGGGCGACAGCTTCTATGCCTTTGATAATATCTGTAAAAAAGTGGTTACCAATATCAGGGAGTATGACAACAACTGTTTTAGATTCCTGGGTACGTAGGCTGCGCGCAATAGCATTGGGGGCATAACCTAGTTGTGTAGCCGCATTTTCTACTTTCTTCTTAGTCGAGTCCGTCACTTTTTCAGGATTAGCCAACGCTCTTGAAACTGTTGCAGTAGAAACTCCGGCCAGTTTGGCAATATCTTTTACTGTGGCCATTAATTAGTAGTTCCTCTTAAGAACACTGTTGCTACAAAGACTAGTATCGCCATGTATAAAAACACGCATAGATCCCATTTTCAAAAAGTGGCATATCATAACCTAAAAAAGCGCTTTATCAGCAAAATCCCCTGCTATAAAGGGGATTTAGTAATAAAGCTCATAGCTAATCAACTATTGGGTAGATAGATTAAGCTTTATTCATTAAAACGCGGCTTCTGGGAAGTAGTAATCTTTAGCATTATCTTTAACCACTAATTCAGCACCTAAAATCACACGTGTCGGTTTATGATACATATTACCTAAAGTTTGATCTTTAACACCAGCAACAGCAAGTGCAATACCTGACGCTACCATTGATGGACTATAAGTCACTGTCGAGCGAACAACAGGATTATCATCGATGATCATTTTGATAATGTCTTTTGAACCCGCACCACCTAACACAGTTTTGATCTCTGTACGTCCAGATTCTTTAATGGCTTGCAGTACCCCTTTTAACATATCATCATCCTGACACCATACCGCATCGATGTGCTTATGCTTTTGCAGGAAGTTTTCCATCACTGCCAGTGCCTTTTGTGTAGACCAATCAGCCGGTTGAGAATCAAGAATTTTGATATCTTTGTGCTTGGCAATCACTTCATTAAAAGCATCAACGCGCTGTTTGTTGATAGGAATTTGCATTCCTTCAATCACTACAACGTTACCTTTGCCTTCCATTTCTTTTGCCAACCACTCACCGCCTACACGACCTAGACCCACGTTATCACCCGCGATGAATACATCTTGTGCCGGCGTCGCTAACTCGCGATCGACAACAACCGTATAGACGCCCTCAGCATAAGCCTCTTCAATCACTTTTTGCAGTGTTGCAGGGTTGTGCGGCAATATCACTAAAGCATTAATGCCTTTAATCATTAAGTCTTCCACATCTCCGACCTGCTTAGTACCAGAGCTCGCTGCAACGACAAAGAATTCCACATCTTTCTCATCTTTGCCGATATCAGCAACCGCTTTTTTAGCCCACCACAACAGCCCGGCAGTCCAGCCGTGATCCGCTGAAGGAACACTGACACCCACGCGGTACTTCGCGGCGTGTGCCGTTACTGTAAAGGCAAACAACAACGTGAACGCCGCCAGAATGCTCATGATTTTGTTTTTATAATTCATGTTGTACTCCTAATGATTCTCAACCCTCACCCTTAGAAAAGGGGTAAATTGGATTGCTTAATGATTTTGGCAGTATTGTCACTACCGACTTTTTTAGCGAATTGCGATGATTTAAACAGAGCCTAAAACACCAGTAAGTTACCCCTGTAGCTAACTACAGGGAGCTTGATTTTCTATCTGTCTCCTTTGAACTGCGCCAGAACAGCCACTAATATCACTAGACCTTTCACCGTGCCTTGCAAATAGGGAGAAACACCTAATAAATTCAACATGTTATTGATTATCCCTAGAATAATGACACCGATGACCGTGCCCCAGATGGTCCCTCTACCGCCAGAGAGCGCTGTACCACCAATAACGACAGCAGCAATGGCATCTAACTCGTAAAACAAGCCGGCATCTCCAGGGCTCACTGAGTTGAGCCTTGAAGACAATAGCACTGCAGAGATCCCCACCATGGCACCGGCGATCACAAAAGTAGTGAAATACACCCAGCGCACTTTGATGGCTGAATACGATGCGACCGTAGCATTAGAGCCCACGGCACAAACGTGACGGCCATAAGCAGTGTGTTTAAGCAGTATGTGACAAGCCAGCGCTAATATGGCAAAAATCCAAACCGGAATAGGAATAGCAAGCCAATAACCACCGCCTATTTCAGGAAATAGCGAGTTGTGTGATACAACCTCACCAGCATCTGATACATAGAGTGTTAACGAGCGTAAAATTGACATTGTGGCCAGTGTGGCGATAAAAGAGGCCACTTTACCGCGGGTAATAATCGCACCGTTAATCGCGCCAAATGCCGCCCCCATCAAAACTGCTGCGATAACAGCGAGAGTAACCGCCGTCCACCCGTCACCAAACCAATTGAGAAACATGACACAGAGCACACCGACCAACGCCACCATTGAACCGACAGATAAGTCTATACCACCGGCTATAATCACAAAAGTCATCCCCAAAGCAATAATGCCGGTATATGACACTTGGCGAAGGACGTTAGTTAAGTTTCGAGGTATGAGAAAGTGCTCACTGGCCAGCCCTGAAAAGACCAGCAAGGCCAACAGTGCCAATAGTGGCGCGTAGGTTCCCCATGGAAACCTAGCGAGTTTTACCCAAGGGCTCTGAGGAGGAGCCATCATTATTTTTGTTTGTTCTGTCATCTTTGTACCCATTTCTTATCAGTATGCTAAATACAATTTTTGGTGTTAAATAATCTTCAATCTATTACAGTTGTGCAGGCAAGCCCTCTCGTTTTATGAGCTTTCTGAGGAACATTAACCCTGATGACCGGCTTCGCGGTGATCTTTAAGGCCTGCGGCGTAATACATAATTTCCTGATCGTTAATATCATCCCCGCGCAGCTCTCCAACGATTGCCCCCTCACGCATCACTATCACTCTTGAAGCTAAACCAATGAGTTCTTCTAACTCGGAGGAAATCACTATCACAGACATCCCCTTACGGGTCATTTCATTGATAAAGTGATAGATCTCTTTTTTAGTATTAACGTCAATGCCGCGTGTAGGTTCATCTAAAATCAATATTTCTGGTTCAGTGTCCATCCATTTAGACAAATAGACTTTCTGCTGATTACCACCACTTAGATTCACCAGTTCTGAATTGATAGAAGCCGCTTTAATATCAAAGAGTTCAACATAGTGCTGCGCCTGCTTTTTCTCGCGCTTACCGCTGATCAATGTTCTGACATATTTCGCCAGCGAGATAAGGCTGATGTTTTTGACGATATCAAAATTCATCACTAGGCCCTTGCCTTGTCTGTCCTCAGATAAATAAGCCATTTTGCATTTGAGTGCATCTGCAACGCAGTTGATGGCAACAGTTGCGCCATTCACCTCAATTTCACAGCGCTCTGATTTACGCAACCCCATGATCGCCTCGGCAGCTTCTGTACGACCGGCGCCAATCAGCCCGGCAAACCCCAATATTTCACCTTTTTTAAGCTCAAAATTGATGTTGTGTAAAAGGCCTTTTATATTTAAATCTTTAACTTTAAGTACGCTTTCATCACTGCCATACACTTTGGGAGGATAGATTTGGTTGAGTTCTCTGCCCACCATTTTTCGGGCCATATCCGTCTCTTCAATATCACTGACGTCATCGATACTGATCAAATGCCCATCACGTAAAATCACTAAGCGATCACATAGCTGTTTAACTTCTTTAAGTTTGTGAGAAATAAACACTAAAGTGACACCGCGTGCCTTGAGTCGCTCGACCAGCGCAAACAGAATCTTCACTTCGTGATCAGTCAGTACTGTGGTGGGTTCATCCATAATGAGCACTCGCACATCACTGACCAGTGCCTTGGCAATTTCAACCATTTGCTTTTGCGCGACACTCAAGGTAGAAATCAGCGCATTGGGGTCTAAGTCTGTTTGCAAATCAGCCAGTAATTCACGCGTTTTTTCACGCATGCTTTTTTTGTCCAACAAACCACTTTGACTACGCTCATTACCCAGAAAGATATTCTCGAAGACATTTAAAGTATTAATTAAATTAAACTCTTGAGGAATCATCGAAATGCCTAGTGCTTTGGCACTAGCAGGCCCGTTAATCTCCACCTGATTGCCCATAAAATGGAGACTTCCACTGGTCTTTTCATATATCCCGCACAGGATTTTTAACAACGTTGACTTGCCTGCGCCGTTTTCACCTAAGACACCGAGCACTTCCCCCGGGAAAATATCGATAGTGACTTTGTGTAAGACCCTGACCCCTGAAAACTCTTTGACAATATTGTCAATTTGCATAATAGGTGCAGGGCTGTTTACTTCAGGCATGAATTTAGTCATTGAGTGCAACCCACTGGCTATTTGCTTTTGAGGATGCCACTACGGATTCAACGAATTGCAACCCCGCAACACCCTCTTTGATACCAGGTACTAGCTGTAAGTGAGCGGGAATCGGCTTCCCCTCTTTGTGTAACAGCAAAGCATCCGCAATATCTCGATAGAGATTAGCAAAACCTTCTAAGTAACCTTCAGGATGCCCTGCAGGTGTGCGACTAATGCGATTAGCAACATCCGTGACGCCATGACCGCCACGAATCAGTTTCTGGGTGGGCTCTCCCAACGGGCTATGCCACAATTGATTGGGGTCTTCTTGCGCCCACTCTAACCCACCTTTATCCCCATAGATCCGGATTTTTAAAGCATTGGCATTGCCTGGCGCTACTTGCGAACACCACAAGATGCCTTTAGCGCCTTTATTAAAGCGCAACATAACATGAGCATTATCATCTAACACTCTACCATCAACAAAAGCGTCAATGTCAGCACACACTTCTTGCACGGATAAATGCGACATAAACTGTGCTAAATTAAAGGCGTGGGTACCTATATCTCCTAAGCTACCACCCGCTCCAGATTTACTCGGGTCCGTTCGCCATTTGGCCTGTTTGTTATCATTACTTTCCTCTTTAGAAGAGAGCCAATCTTGAGCGTATTCCACTTGCACTAAGCGTATACTGCCCAGCACTCCCTCTTGCACTAACTCTCTGGCATAGCGCACTAACGGATAACCAGTATAATTATGAGTTAAGCGAAAAAAGCTATTGTTCTCAGTAATAATTTTTTCCAAGGTTTGCGCCTGCTCCAAATCCAACGTTACCGGCTTATCACAGATAACCGCAATGCCCTGCTCTAGAAAAGCTTTCGCCACTGGGAAATGCATATGATTAGGAGTCACAATCACGACCGCATTAATGCCATCTTCTCTATTTTTTTCGGCTTGGGCCATCTGCTCAAAGCAGGCATAACTACGGGCATCATCAATGCCTATATTCTTTGCTGAAAGCGCTGCACGCTCAGGATTGGAGCTAAGCGCACCTGCAACTAATTCAAAACGGTTGTCGATTCGTGATGCAATGCGGTGAATATCCCCGATAAAAGCCCCTTCACCGCCACCCACCATGCCATATTTAATTTTTTGCAACATTTGAGTTATCCTCTAATCTAAACCTAAGGTTTTACGGTTTGCCGCTTGATCGATACCGGTGTCTGCAAAATCATCAAAGGCCTTATCTGTCACTGTGATAATATGCTCATTAACAAAATCAACGCCTTGCTCCGCGCCTTGTTGAGGGTGCTTAAGACAGCATTCCCACTCGATCACTGCCCAGCCATCAAAATCGTATTGACTAAGTTTAGAAAATATTGCCTTAAAATCTACCTGCCCATCACCGAGCGATCTAAAGCGCGCTGCGCGCTCAACCCAACTGCTATATCCACCGTAAACCCCTTGGCGTCCTGTCGGATTGAACTCTGCGTCTTTAACGTGAAACATTTTGATACGATCATGGTAAATATCGATAAAAGAGAGATAGTCTAGCTGCTGTAGTAAAAAGTGTGATGGATCATAGAGAATATTAACCCTTGGATGATTATCAGTGGCCGCTAAAAATTGCTCAAAGCTGGTGCCATCGTGTAAATCTTCACCGGGGTGTATTTCATAACACACATCCACACCACAGCGATCAAATTCATCCAATATCGGTAACCAGCGTGCTGCTAGCTCTGCAAAACCCATTTCAACGAGACCCGCTGGGCGCTGCGGCCAAGGGTACATAAACGGCCACAATAATGCCCCAGAAAAGCTCGCGTGTTCCGTTAAGCCTAAATTTTTTGATGCCGCTGCAGCCCACATCATTTGCTCAACAGCCCAAGCTTGTCGCGCTTTGGGATTGTTACGGACGTTTTCAGGTGCGAAGCCATCAAACATTTGATCGTAAGCGGGATGGACTGCCACTAACTGCCCTTGTAAGTGGGTCGATAACTCGGTGATGATAAGACCATGTTCTGCCAGTGTTGCTTGCAAACTGGCACAATAATCCAAATTTTTTGCAGCGCGCTCCAAATCAAATACTCTCGCATCCCACGTGGGTATCTGAACGCCCTTAAACCCAAGATCACCGGCCCATTTGGCGATGTTCTCTAAGGTGTTAAAGGGTGCTTCATCACTGACAAACTGCGCTAAAAATAAAGCGGGGCCTTTTATTGTTTTCATTTCCACTCTCACAAACTTATTATTTTATTTATCAATAGCTTAACATTCATATCAAAAAAAACTGTAATACTAAAAACGCAATGTAATCGATTACATTTATAGGTTTAAAAAAAGATTGGCAGCCCTAAATATGACTAATTCCAATCCTATAAATATAAAAACACAGTAAAAAAACTCTGTCAATAAAAATATTTTATTGACGATTATACTTGAGTAGCGAAATTAACTTCTTTTAAAGTCCCTGCATCAATATCTATAAACTAAACTCCGTTAAAAGCATGATGATTTCGGCTTTATCTCTGGGCAAAAATAGTTTCAAACATATAGATCATTATTGATAACTGCAAACTATTCACCTTCACTATTAAACGACTAAATATGAGCGTTTAGCTACTTGAACCAATGAGTCGTTTCCAATAAGTATCGTTTCTGAATGGAACCAGCCACTGGGAAAATACGGGACTTTTTCAAGGATTCCTTATGGAATTTAATTTGTTTATTACTGTTTCTAATACAAATGCAGCAGAATTAGATTTTGTGTCCAAAACCTGTTGAAATTAAACCATCACCAACAGGTTTAGCCGTATCCGCGCAAACGACTCAACACAACAATAAAGAATTTAGGAAGTATATGAATAAGAATAGAAAGCTGCGCTCCCAAGCGTGGTTTAACAACCCAGAAAACCCAGGCATGACCGCACTGTATATTGAGCGCTACTTGAACTTTGGTCTCACTCGGGAAGAGCTTCAGTCAGGAAAACCTATCATTGGTATTGCGCAAACAGGTTCTGACTTATCCCCTTGTAACCGTCACCATATAGAACTCGCGAAAAGAGTGCGCGATGGTATTATCGCTGCCGGCGGTATCCCCATGGAATTCCCGGTACACCCGATTCAGGAAACAGGTAAGCGCCCCACCGCAACACTAGACAGGAACCTCGCCTATCTTGGCTTAGTTGAGTTGCTATACGGCTATCCGATAGACGGTGTTGTGTTAATGATAGGTTGTGATAAAACCACCCCAGCTTGCCTTATGGCTGCAGCGACCGTTAATATACCTGCGATAGCTCTATCGGTAGGGCCTATGCTTAACGGTTGGCATAAAGGGAACCGCACCGGTTCCGGCACGATCATTTGGGAAGCGCGTGAAAAGCTAGCAACCAATGAAATTGACTACGAAGAGTTTATGGAAATCACCACCAGTTCAGCGCCCTCTGTTGGCTTTTGCAACACGATGGGCACAGCCTCAACCATGAATACGCTCTCTGAAGCACTTGGCATGCAATTACCTGGCTCTTCAGCAGTACCTGCACCTTATCGTGAACGCGGTCAGTACTCTTATAAAACCGGATTGCGCATTGTCGACATGGTATGGGAAGATCTAAAACCTTCGGACATTATGACCCGCGATGCTTTTGAAAATGCAATAGTTGCTAACTCTGCCTTTGGTGGCTCCACCAATGCGCCTATCCACTTAATTGCCATTGCAAGGCATATAGGGGTTGAACTGAATAATGATGACTGGCAAAAATTTGGCCACAAAATTCCACTGCTGGTTAATATGCAACCGGCAGGCAAGTATTTAGGAGAAGACTTCCATCGTGCAGGGGGCGTACCTGCTGTCATAGCGGAGTTATTAAGAGAAAACTTATTTCCTCACCCACAGGCTATTTGCGTGACCGGTAAGAGCATTGCTGAGGAAAATAACGCCGCTGAAAACTACAATCCTAAAGTCATTAAAACCGTTGCCGACCCTTTAAAAGCGGAAGCTGGGTTTATCAATTTAAGGGGTAATTTGTTTGATAGCGCTATAATGAAAACCTCTGTTATTTCAGGGGAGTTTCAGCGTCGCTATCTATCCAATCCGAATGATCTCAATGCATTTGAAGGCCGCGCTATCGTTTTTGAAGGCCCTGAAGATTACCATGACCGTTTAGATGATCCGGCACTTGAAATAGATGAGAACTGCATTCTAGTTATTCGTGGCGCAGGACCTATTGGCTATCCCGGTGGCGCTGAAGTGGTCAATATGCAACCACCAGCGGCACTCTTGAAAAAAGGCATTCATGCGCTACCTTGTATTGGCGATGGTCGTCAATCAGGCACTTCTGGGTCCCCTTCTATTCTTAATGCAGCTCCTGAAGCAGCGGCCATGGGCGGATTGGCTCTAGTGACCACCAACGATGTTATTCGCGTGGATTTATCTAAAGGCACTGCGAACATATTGATTGATGAAATAGAGCTAGCAGCACGCAAAAGTGAATTAGAAGCAAAAGGCGGATTTCCCTACCCTGATCATCAAACACCATGGCAAGAAATTCAACGCTCGATGACCGATCAATTCGATAAGGGCATGACCTTAAAACCTGCGGTTAAATATCAGCGCATAGCCACCGACAAAGGGCTGCCAAGAGATAATCACTAGAGAAGTAGAGTTGCGAGGCAACTGCTTAAGGAAGAAATACCTTTTAGGTTGTCTTGGAGCCTTTTTGAGAACTTACTCATTTTCAGTCGTTATCGACACCACATATTTCTGAAAATGATAAGCGCAAAAAACATCTTAAATCTTAATCCTAATTACTATATATAAAACACCCGCGAAGCTTTAAGATTAATGATTAATTTAAAGTTCATTTTCAGGAGTTGAATATGCCCACATCTCATGGTGTGTACCAAGTAAAAATTAAAGGTAATCTACTCTTTTTAGAAGCGACTGGTCCGTTCAACCTTCAGTATGTGGATGATCTGATGGCAACAATGGGAAGGGATATTAAAAAAATGGATGATCATTGGGGGCAGATGACCATATTTCATAATAATAGCCTATTTGTTCCCGATGCCTTACAAAAACTGAAATCTTCGATGTACGCTAGAAAAGAAAATGGTTTAAAATATGTCGCTGTGGTTTTACTTGACCCACAATGTAGCTTTGTCATTAAAGAACAAATATCAGAAATTTATCAAAGTGCACAAATCCCTTTTAAGTTCTTCGAGGATTGCCCCGCAGCGGAAAATTGGCTTACGACTACACTTAACAATGCACTGATTAAGCCGGTCAAGGAATCCTAATTAAATGTACTTTAGCAATTTAACTAACAATAATGGCTGTTGGTGTCTGCTAAACTCAATCACATGCAGCACTTACCCACTGTCTCGTTTAATAATCATAGCGCTTTAATTGATTTGGCCAAATAAAGCGCATAAAACTGTGGCTCACCTCTATGGAAACATTGGTTGCTGTCTCAGCCCTAATGACTCGTCAAATCCGAACATGATATTCATGTTTTGAATAGCTTGTCCGCTTGATCCTTTCACTAAATTATCCAATGTAGAAAATAGCAGAACACGACCGGGAACACGATCCGCATGCACAGACAGTAGACATTGATTGGAACCTCTCACATATTGCGTACCAATACCCGCGCCCTCTTCCAATAACCGCACAAAAGTTTCATCTTTATAGGTTTCATTTAAAACTTGGCGAATATCACCGATACTAGCCCCAGACGCTAAATTTGCGTAAGTAGAGACAAATTCACCACGATTCATCGGGATAAGGTGCGGTGTAAAACTCACCATGACATCATCCCCTTGAGCGGCACTTAATTCCTGTTCAATCTCCGGTGCGTGTCGATGTCCTGCGACACCGTATACACTTAGGCCTTCACCCGCTTCTGCAAATAATGTGTTTTGCTTTAAACCGCGACCAGCACCTGTTAATCCGGACTTTGCATCGATAATGATCGAATGAATATCGAGCAGCTTCGCTTTAAGCAGCGGAATTAACATCATTAAAGCCGCCGTTGGATAACAACCAGGACAAGCGACTAAATTGGCTTTTTTAATCTCTTCTCTATAATGCTCTGATAAACCATAAACGGCTTGTGTTTGTAACTGTGGCGCAAAGTGTTCATGCCCGTACCAATCATGATAGGTTTGGGTATCACGCAACCTAAAGTCGGCAGAAAGATCAATCACTTTTACATGTGCAGGCAGTGAAGCGACAATTTTTTGAGTCGTTCCATGGGGTAGCCCGCAAAAAATCACATCCAACTGTGCCCAATCAGCCTGTTCAATGGTAATAAGATCAGGAAGATCCATTGCACCTAGGTGAGGATATACGTCAGCATAACGCTTACCTGCGTGGCTATTCGCTGTCAGTACTGATAATTCCATATGCGGGTGCGCGGCGGCTAAACGCACCAGATCTGCACCGGTGTAACCTGAAGCGCCTAAAATACCTACTTTTATTTTGTTATCTATCGACATATATACTCTCTGCTACTTTGAGGTCTTTGCATAACGACTGCATATGATCCTAAGCTCTACAATTGAATCACCGAATTTAGGATGGTAACTGGATTAAAAACAAGCGCAGTGTCCTAAAAAAAGGCGCATACTCGCTGCGATTTTTTCCCGTCTAATCTACATGCGTAACGCTATGCAAAGATCTCATTAAAATGAATGACATATATAATAATAAGCTTTGTATAAATTTGCTACGCAAAGACCCACTGGTTGTTAAAAACTCCTTAGGAGGCTGTATCAGAATGGAAACTACTTCACTTTTGTTATAACAACAAACGGTTCATACTGACTTCACACCTAAATGGCTATTGATCACTGACTCGTCGGCAGTTAAATTGGCATTTTTAAGAAACAGCGATCGAGTCGTTAATCGGGCTAAAAAATCCTCATCATGAGAAATAATAAGCATCGCTTGATCAAGGGATGCAAGCACTGAAATTAGTCTTTTCTTCGAATGTCTATCCAGAGCATTGGTGGGCTCATCCAACAACAACACTTTAGGCTGCATCACTAACACCGCAGCAAGTGCCACTAAACGCTTTTCTCCACCTGAAAGATCTGCCGCCATGCGCTGAGAAAGATGTGATAACTCTAGGCGCTCGAGCATCTCTTGCGATTTTTTCGCCGCTTGTTTAACACTGTACCCTTGATTGAGAGGACCAAACATCACATCTTCTAATACACTGGGACAAAAAAGCTGATCATCTGGATCCTGGAAAACTAAGCCTGCAAACTCACGCATTTTTACAAAGTCAGACTCATCACTCATTAATTCAGACAGAGCAAAAATTTCGCCCCCCTGCATTGGCAATAAGCCAACTAGCAATTGAAATAAGGTACTTTTCCCCGCGCCATTATCACCTACCAAGGCTATTTTTTCACCGCTATGTATTGAAAAACTGATATTGTCTAGAATCAATTCACCCGGTTTATATTGATGAGATAAGTGTTTAACCTCTATCAGTGCATTTTCTAGATCACAATCCACAGTACCTTCCCATTCTAATTTCATAGATTACTGACGAAATTCAAACTGATTAACCCGCTAATAAAGATCAACATAACCAGTAAAAATAGCGTGTCTTTAAGCTGCCAGTTTAAAGGATAGTAGCTGATAAACTGCCCATTAAAGCCCCGACATTTCATACCTTTTGTCATTTGCTCTGATCTTTTCAACGCGCGTAACAACATCATTGCTATTAGGTAGCCCATACTTTTCCAAGAGTGCCTATTAAACTTCATGACAAAAGCGCGTGCTTTCATGGCACGTCGTAGTCTTTGGAACTCATTGGCAATCACACTTAAATAACGTACCGTGAATAATAATAATTGAATCAATTTAGGAGATGCTTTTAAAGAATAAAGTGCACTACCTAATGCACTACTAGGAATGATAGACACACAGGCAAATATCATTAAAACGACCGCATTAGCCTTGAGCGTCATTTTAACCCCTCTCTCCAGCCCTTGCCATGAAGCTTGATAGCCTAAAACCTCCAGAAACGCATCTCCTTGAATGGTAAAAGGCAACATAATCAAAAGATAGAGCATAAAAGAATCCATGACTGCTAGCTTTTTCAGGGTGCTCTTTAGTGCTAAATTCGCCATCGCGGCCATAAGAAAAGCCCACAATAACGCAGCAAATAATGCGACATACTCCGTACTTAACACCACCGTTGGTGCAAAAATCAAAGTACCTATAATCCTCGCTCTGGGATCTATTTTCTGCATTAACGAGTGATTGTTCATGAACACTGTATTTAACGTATCGGGGGGAATATTGGCTTTAATAACGGACAATTGATCTACTCTATCATTTTGAGAATTCAGCATAACGACTGCATTTGAAAACAGAGCGTTACAAAAGACTCAAGATTCTCATTTACTCAAGTATACCCATAAAGAGGGGCATGCTATCTACGCTTCGCTGTGGCTGCCTTGTCTTATCCGCATGTGTTACGTTTTGCAGAGTTCTCATTTTAAATATGCGCATTATCAGCTAGATGACCAATTTAAGCCAGCAACGCAACAGAGATTTTAGCAATCAACCTAGAATCACCAGCCCTTCATCTCCTATCAACTTACCCGAATATTGCACTCAATTGCACTTGCTTCAACTTACTTCTTGACTTTACAAACTTTTCTTTCTTAATCGACTGGACTCAACAGTACAGGGCTTCATCGACAAAAGTCCGTAAAATCAATTAGCCGCGTTATTATCATGGCATTGCATGCAATATCCGGGATAAAATAGCGGCAGTTTATCAATTGAGAATTAAAACGTGGAATTAAAAAATCTAGTTATACGTGAGTTACAAGTTAACGATGGCCAACAGCCTTTTATTAGTGACTTAGGTGGATCTTGCGATATAGACAATCCTTTTGCGCAGGAAACTGTCGCCTCTCTTAATAATGCACTGGCCCGACGCGCCACCTTAACACACGGTGCTTTTAATCCGGATAACGAAGATGGCCAAGTTTTTATCAATGCATTTGAATCTTACGTGGCAAGTGAGCAAACGGCGGATGATTTTTTAAACCTTGCCGATGTGGGAATTGATCAATTAGCACAGGCAATGAGCAAAGTATCAATGGAGTCGGCCAGTGGCGGATATGTGATTTTTTCACAATTCCAAGACGATAAATTCGAATACTTGCTAGTCGGATTAGTCCGCAACCGTACAGGTATTTCCTTTAATGAAAACCTAAATCCGACTGAAGTAAGAGAAGTCGATTTAGGTAAACTTCATCAAGCAGCCAAAATAAACATCACATCATACAGCCTAAGTAAAGACAGTTATTTAAGCTTTATGGGCGGTAAAGATAAAGCTGATGCCGCCTTTTTTGCCAATGCTTTTGGTTGTACGGATGTCGTTGCCTCTAAAAAGTCCACTAGCGAACTTATCCGTGCTGCGCGCGACTTTTGTAGCCAAAATGGTATGAATGAAAAACGCGAACAAGTGGTTGAAGATGTGGTTAGTTATTTAAGTGGCCAACGCAGCGACAAGCAAAGTGCTAACTTGCCCGATGTTGAGCAAATACTAAACTCACACGTCCCAAATGAGCGCGCTGAAGAACTTAGCGGCACCTTCAGCAAATTTGCCAACGGTAATGAATACAGTGTATCGCAAGAGTTTCAGCCTCATAATCACACCCTGACCGCCATAACTAAAGTTAAAGCTAAAGCTGATAACTGGTCACTGGATTTTTCTAAAAAATCGCTCGGAATAGCAGGCTCTGGCAAAGATATTGAATTCGATGAGCAAACTAACAGTATTTTGTTAAAGCGCCTCCCAAGCCGTGTCATTGAACAAATCAAGCAAGCAATGCTCACTGAAGAATAATTGCTAAACTTGGCTAGTCGCAGTAGCCGCTACCCAAGTCCTCTATACCCAACTTGCAAGCGGCCACATGACTTTCTCTATTGAGCTTTTAAACGCTTAAACTAAAGCGTACAGAGACATGCACAAAAATTGACTACACAATGAATAAGCTCAAGAAAAAGAGATATTATCTTAGTAAACCTTGATAGGAGGTCTTTTGATAACCAAGTATCTGTCTAGAAAACTAGGGGCTTATCACGACACTCTCAAGCGAGTGTTTTTTGCCTTGTTCTGTCTATAACTCTAACACCATTAATTTCGAACAAAGACCATAACTGGGGCAAATTACCGCATTAGGCATATGTAAAAATCCAAACTTATCCCAAAAGCCACTAGAATTTTGAACAGCCACTAATAGTATTTTCTTGAACCCTTGAACTCTGGCGGTTTTGATTAGGTTTTCTACTAACTTTTTAGCTATACCTCTACCTTGGGCTTCTTGAGCTAAAGCTAGATCATGTAAGTATAAATTTTCACTACAAGTAGCCGGACATATTTCATGCAGTCTGGGCGGCACATCACTTGGCCACGGATGTGCCAATAAGTAAGCTAAAATGATATTGTTGTACTCTAAATATACAGAACAAGTTTTTGGTGATGAAAGCCACTTACTCTTTAGTATATCTAAGTCCTCAGGTGGTATTTCAACATAAGCCTCTTCTTGGATTTTTAAAATATCCATCCAAAAATTTTCAGTTATTAGACTAATAGACATGACTTAACCTCTGATACATAACATTGTAAGCCCTATAGCAATAAACACTTCGATGAGTGATTAAACGGTACTTATTGATGACTGACAGAGAAAATAAAATCATCACAAAATGTCTCCTTTTGGCCGACTGTAGGCTCACACTAAACCTGCTTTACATAGTCATAATTTTACACGAAGCACACGTCTCAGGAAGAGGTTAACACCCAAATAACGGATAAAAAATTGTTGTCTCTCTTCATCTGCTTGTTAGGGCTTATATTATTCTGAGCCTTTTCCCATCTTTGTATATAAAAACAGACTGGCAAGTAGATCTGGTTAAATCATAAAGGTTAACAAAACTCTCTTCTTTAAAAGCCTCAGGAATAAACACTGTATTCGAACAAATAATGAACACGGATAGTGAAAAGTAGCTAATTCTATTTCTTGTCTTATATTGGTTTTGTTTGTTCATAAATTCAGGCCCCAGTGCTTAAACGTTAAACACTCGGGAAGAAATAAATTTAACTTTCTCTTTATGGCATGAATCCCCCATTTGGGTGATGTAATCGAATGAACAAAACACTTTTTATATTTCGATGATTGGATGCAACTACAAAAGAAAATAAGAAGGGTTTCTAATTTCAGATGAGGTTAGGTGCTAATTCTGTATGCAAAAAAGCTTACAACATGTCAAGAAAAGCACTTGTTAGATAGAGGGTACTTCTCTGAACCTGATACAAAGTAAACGTTTAGAGCCAATGATTGATGATAACTTGAAAGCAAAGTTTCTTGTATGAAACAACAGCTAAAAAGCAAAACAATATACCAACTATTGTTTTTTCGACAATAAAGGCTGTTTTATTTATAGCTAGTATCGATAATAGCAAAATTTAAAAATACGTGAATACTTGATGTCAATTTGAACAGATATCCTAATGAGGAAATATTAGTATGAGTTTATTTAAGGTATTAGTGAGCTTCACCGCTTTGTTGTGTTTGTATCTGTTTACATTATTGCTCTTTAACGGCCAGACATTTTTAGAAGATCTAGGCATTGAGGTGAGTGAGTCGGCCCTATTTATGTCTCGAAGAGCAGCGGTTTTAATGCTGGGTATCAGTGTTCTGATGTTATTAATTAGAAATGTAACACCTTCAACAGCACGTCAAGCGATATCATTGAGTTTGTGCACAACCATGTTAGGGCTGGCGATGATGGGGAGTTACGAATGGAGCAGGGGTTATGTTAATAACGGTATCTTTACAGCTATTACGATTGAATTGCTGGTGTTTTCAGGTTTTGCCTGGGATTGGTTTAAACATCGAAATATAGCTACAACTATAGCCTGAGGAGAGCTTAAAAATAATTCTGGTTATCTTTCTGCTAAGCTTTAGACGTCTGAATGTTCCCATCGTCTTTTTTCGGTCTTTGGCTGTAATGTATTAGCATCTAATGTGAGAGCTTATAGGTATAGCTGCATTGCGTTTTATTGTCAAAGACTCTGATATAGCGGTACCCTTAGCGGCTCATATTTATGCCTTTCGGATAGTTTCCAGATTATGAGCAGTTACACAGAATTAATTACATCCTCAATTACTTTTACAGTTCTAAAAGCATTTGTCGAACTAAACATGTTTTGATTCATATTGGAGCTTTGAACTGCGTCTTGTGCAGACCTTTCTGAAGACCTTAGTATTAGATACAGAGACATTTATTTTTCTGACACTGTTTGCTATTCTGTAGAAGCCTAGGCAATTAATATATGATGTCTTGGTTAATTATCTGTAAATGACTGCTGATGATAATCACTGATAATTAAGCGACTTCTATCATCATACCACCTTACTAAGTATTCTAAATAGCTGGCCGAGCTTCTTTGCTTTTCTAGAATTGTATCTATGTCTTCAATTATTTTTCGACCCCATTCATTTCTTGTACAAAAGATATAAGCAATCAATACTTGAGCTTTATTTTCATTAATGGCGTAGCTTTCAAGGCCCTTATCTAGTTCAAACTGTTTAGAAATATAATTGGCGAAAGAAGGAATTTCAATAGCGTAATCTACCCGGCCTCTGGTAATCATTTTCAGAAGACCTTCTGTTGTTGTGTGGGATAATAATTTACCTTTCCTCTCCTGCTCATCGATCATCGGAGTAATCCCCCCATAAGAGCGTTTCATTGTCACGCCTCCCTTTAAGTCCGAATTTTGAAACAACTGCGCTAGGGATAGGCTCTTAACATCGCCGTAAATTTTCTTTAAGCGGCCTTTTTTTACAATAACAGAAAAAGGCAGAGCGATAATGGCAGGCTTAGAAAAATAGCCTAGCTCTTCTCG
>Ga0209395_1000948_pt1 | contig 41575 bp, 37 predicted proteins | sample GOMGulsemesocosm_3_FD_184635 | JGI IMG/M metagenome (GOLD analysis project Ga0209395, IMG submission 184635) | Methane-oxidizing microbial communities from mesocosms in the Gulf of Mexico - GOM9D Gulf of Mexico (SPAdes) (version 2) | ecosystem: Environmental > Aquatic > Marine > Cold seeps... | reverse complement strand
TTGTGTAGAAGAGATAGGGATGCATGTACTTATGCTTTGTCTGGAACAAAAAGCATGACCGTTCGTCCTGAACATAAAAAGCCAGTTTGGCTACAAACTGGCTTTTTTGCTGGTAAAACAATACTACATCGTTATACCAAGGTGTTTATGCTTTAGTATCTAATGGCGCTGCTTTCGCTACTACAACCATTGCAGGACGTAATAAACGTCCATTTAGTTCATAGCCTTTTTGCATGCAATCAATCACTGAATTTGGCTCAGCGCCCGGAACTTCAATCATCGTCATTGCTTGATGAAATTCAGGGTTAAAGGTTTCACCAATCGGGTTAATCTGTTTAACGCCAGATTTATCAAGTGCAGCTGTAAAGCTATTAAGCGTCATCTCGATGCCTTCAACAATCGATTTAAACTCAGCATTGTCTTTGTCAATTGATGATAAAGCACGGTCTAAATTGTCAACCACTGGTAATAACTCAGTCGCAAATTTATTCAACGCAAACTTATGGGCTTTTTCAACATCAATGCTAACTCGGCGACGCATATTTTCGATATCAGCTCGTCCACGAAGTACACCGTCTTTTTGCTCAATTATCGTTGCTTCACTTTTCGCTAGTGCCAGCTCTAACTCAACGATGCGTTGCTCCATTGAATCAACAATCACGCCGTCTTGTGCTAGATCAGAGGTAATATCTTCAACAACATCAGCTGTTACTTGTGGTTCTACGTCCTGTGGTTGGGCGTTTTGCTCTTTATCGCTCATTATATTTCCAAATTCAATGTTTAATGCTTATGCCATTTATTATGGGGATCATTTTTTTTGATTCAAGAGCAAATTTCAAATATTGCTAATGAACTTAAATTGAATCACCATTGTTAAAATTAACCCCTTGTTTTGGTGGTGTAATCGTAAATATTAGGGGTATACTTACTCTTATCTAAATGTCGGTAATATTTATACTATGAAGCGCCCTTTTAAAACCATTGGTCTTGTTGGCAAAGCAAATCATGATGCGACCAGCCAAACATTATCCCAGCTCCATCAATTACTTACATCTCTTGATTATCGGGTCTTGGTAGAAGAGGTAGTAGGGCTTAGTCTTGAAGATCAAAGTATTGAGCGGGTTGAGCTTACCACTATTGGCCAGCGCTGTGATTTAGCAATTGTGATTGGTGGCGATGGCAACATGCTGGGCAGCGCAAGAGTATTAGCACGTTATGATATTGCTGTGGTTGGTGTTAACCGCGGTAATCTTGGCTTTTTAGCCGATTTAGACCCTGATGATTTAGAAACACCCTTGTGCCAAATATTGCAAGGGCAATACCTCACTGAACACCGGTTCTTACTCGAAGCACAAATCTTTCGCCATGGCGTGATCAAAAGCACCAATACCGCAATGAATGAAGTGGTATTGCACGCCGAAAAAGTCGCACACATGATTGAGTTTGAGCTATTTGTCGACGATTTATTCGTTTATCACCAAAGATCAGACGGTTTAATCACCGCGACACCAACTGGTTCAACAGCCTATTCGTTGTCTGGCGGCGGGCCAATTCTAACCCCAAATATGGATGCAATTTCTTTGGTGCCGATGTTTCCGCATACCTTAAGTTCAAGGCCAATAGTTATTGATGGTAACAGCCAAATAAAATTACGGATCCCCCATTACACCGATGATCAAATACAGGTCAGTTGTGATGGTCAAGTTACCTTGGCGGTACTTCCCGGCGATGAGATCATTATTAAAAAATGTACCAACCTGCTGCAGTTAATTCACCCAACTGGTTATAGCTATTATGAAGTATTGCGTAGTAAATTAAATTGGAATGAACAAAAAGTTGTTAAACGACGACCTTAATCGTCGGCTAACAACGTTAGTTTAAAGGTCCTTTAGCGCTGAAGCTTTAAACTAAATCTATTAGTAGCATCTCTTTATAGCCAATCGCCTAGCTCCATCGTCTTTAATAGTTTTTTGGGTAAAGACCTAACCACTAACTGATAAGAATTGTCGATCATTCGTTCTATCTCGGTCGGCGCTATCGAGCCATCAATTAGCACCGTGTTCCAATGTTTTTTATTCATGTGATAACCAGCTGTTATTGCCTTATATATATCGCGTAATGCCTGCGCTTCATCTGGATCGCACTTTAAATTAAGTGCACACAAACCACTGGCACGATCCGTGGCAACCGATGCGAACATTTTACCTTTAACTTTAAACACCATTACCGCTAGTCCGAAAGGAAAATCGAGCAATGCGTACGGTTTTTCCAATAAATAATTCTTATATTTCTGCTGGTTATCCATTTCTTCTCCAATACAACATAATTTGGTGAACACATACTTAGGTAAACAACGTTGGCACGTAACGTACCAAGGATTTTAGAGTATAGTAAAAAAAACTGATTTTTCATGTTGTTAACGATATTTTGATTACACTATCAACTAAAGTCGTAGTTAGGTTATATCTACTAATTGATGTTAAATCAGCGACGCGCTATGGCGTGGGCGGCTTTAAGCTAAAAAGATGTTAAGCATATGGTCTAACCGTGAATCCATATCTGAGACAAAACTCCCCAACCACAATAAAATAGTATCCGGACTATGCTCAAACCAACAATTGCGCAGATTATGGTTAATTGTGGATCAAAACTTGACCAAACAAAAATATACTGTATAAATAGACATGTACTGTATGTACCACTGTATACAAACTACCACAGGGTGACTACCATGCTAACGCAGCTAACCATTAACGACTTTGCAATTGTTCAATCTCTTGATATTGAATTACAACCCGGCATGACTACTATTACAGGCGAAACTGGTGCAGGAAAATCGATTGCCATCGATGCATTATCGCTGTGTTTGGGTGGCCGTGGTGAAGCGGGCATGGTTCGTACCGCCGCTAATCGAGCTGATATATGTGGCCAGTTTAATATCGCAAACAATAAGGCAGCGGCTAAATTTTTGAGCTTGCATGATTTAGATAAAGAAAATCAGTGCATAGTCAGACGAACAATATCTAAAGAAGGGCGTTCTAAAGGTTATATTAACGGGATTGCTGTCCCGATAAGCCAACTAAAAGAGCTCGGATTACTGCTATTAAACATCCATGGTCAACATGCCCATCAAGGACTATTAGATCCGACAGTGCAACTTAAATTACTTGACCAATACGCTAGCCACAAAAAATTACTCAATCACGTCGAGCAAAGCTACCAAAATTATCACCTGCTCAACAAAGAGTTAACCCAGCTAAAGCAACAGCAACACGAATACAGTGCAAAAGTGCAATTGCTTGAATATCAGGTCGAAGAATTTGACCAATTTTCACTAGTTGAAGGTGAGTTTGAACACATTGAAGCACAACACAGCCGATTAGCTAACAGTGAAGCAATCAAATTTCAGTGTTACCAATTACTTGAACAATTAAGCGACAATGCAGATTCGAATATTGAGAACATGCTAAACCAGGCGACTAATTCTATTTCAGATCTTGTCGAACATGACCAAGCACTGACAGGGATCAGCGAGATGATTAATGCTGCGCTTATTCAAATTCAAGAAAGCAGCAACGAATTAAGTCAATACAGTGAACAATTAGAACAAGATCCACAACAGTTAGCAGAGTTAGAGCTGCGACTGAGTAAAGCCATGCAGCTCGCTCGTAAGCACCAAATTCAGCCGCAACAAATTCCTCAATTGCATCAGCAAATAAAAGATGAATTAGCAAGACTAAGTGGTAATGAAACACGGATAGAACATTTAGCAGAGCAACTTATTGAAATCAAAGAACAGTACGTTTTAGCCGCGCAATTACTATCAGCTAGTCGACAAAAATACGCACTTAAATTAAACAAGCTTATTATGAAATCAATGCGCCGTTTGAGCATGGAGCATGGCGTATTTGATATCGCACTTAGTACCAAACCAGCGGGTTACATTTCACCGTTGGGCCAAGATGCTATCGAATTTAAAGTTACTACGAACCCGGGTCAACCATTAGAGCCACTGCATAAAGTAGTTTCTGGCGGTGAGTTATCGCGCATCAGCTTAGCGATTTCGGTGATTACAGCTGATAAAGTAGCCACCCCAACCTTGATTTTTGATGAGGTCGATGTCGGTATTAGTGGCCCAACCGCTGCGACGGTAGGCGCGATGTTACGGGAACTGGGAAAAAGCACCCAAATTATTTGTGTGACCCACTTGCCTCAAGTTGCTGCTTGTGGCCACCAACAACTGCAAGTAGCCAAGCATACTGATGGTAAAACGACGGCCACAACTATGCTAACCCTAACAGACGAAACGCGGGTGCTTGAATTGGCGCGGTTGCTCGGCGGTAATTCAATTAGCAATACCGCAATGGCTAATGCTAAAGAATTGTTAGTGGCACACTAATTATCAAGAGCCTTGACTAGATTAGTTATCTCGACCTACAACAAGATCATAAATTTCATGTTATTGCTGTAATTTAACTATACCCCAAATTATTGCAATTGCAGTGCATGGCTTATGATCCAGTAAAATCTAAGAACCGCCACCCGTGGCTGCAAATGCGTCAAGTATCGAATAACATGAGCTTATGCTTTTACTGCATACGAAGGCATTAAATATTCTTAAAACATTTTGAGCGTCGCGTACGGCAACCTATGATGAAATACATGATGTATTTCATCATAAAGCTGCGGTTTCAACGATGGCGAGAATAAAGCATAGCCCTAAAATTTATTCATTTTAGGGTAAATTTAGACAAAGGTTAGTCAAATATGTGAGGCCAGCACTGTTAGATAACTCAATACAATGATAAAATACAGCCTTTAATTTTCCATCAATTTAAGGGTAATCCATTGCAAGGCACTCAACTACTTGATTTTATAGTCAAAAACCTAGAAGACATGAAAGCACGCGATATCGTAACATTAGACGTTGCAGGTCTTTCGGCTATCACTGATAAAATGATTATTTGTTCAGGTAATTCTTCTCGTCATTGCCGTTCAATCGCAAATAGCTTATTGGTTGCAGCGAAAAAAGCTGGTGTTCCGCCATTAGGTATCGAAGGCATCAAAGAAGGTGGCTGGGTTCTACTAGACATGAATGGTGTAGTAGTTCATGTAATGGACGATTATAGCCGTGACTTCTACAAACTAGAGCAACTTTGGAACGGTGAATCTAAGCACCTAGCTCCTTAATTCATTTCGATGAAAATTCAAATTATTGCAGTTGGCACTAAGATGCCAAACTGGGTTGAAAGCGGCTTGCAAGAATACTTGCGCCGCTTTCCGCGTGATTGCACCTTAGAAATTATTGAGGTCGCTGCCGGAAAGCGGGGAAAAAATGCTGACATCAAACGGATTTTGCAAAAAGAGGGCGAATTAACGCTCGCCGCAGTTCCAAAAGGCAATCGCATTGTGACTTTAGAAGTTGAAGGTAAGCCTTGGACGACACCACAACTGGCGATGAATTTAGAGAAATGGCAAGTAGACGCCCGTAATGTCAGCCTACTAATTGGCGGTCCAGAAGGTCTAGCACCCGAATGCATCCGTGCCTCTGAGCAACGCTGGTCATTATCACCATTAACCTTACCGCACCCGATGGTTCGCGTTATTGTTGCCGAAGCACTGTACCGCGCTTGGAGTATCAACAACAATCACCCCTACCATAGAGAGTAATACCAATTATCTACTGAGCGGATGCAACTGGTATATATTTTGACGTTAGGGAACTATCTTCAATTACTTTCGTCAATACCTTAGTTATAAAGGATAAGCTGAGCGAATGTTTCTAAATAAACGGGCACCGATCCGTAATCTTAATGCCGAGAACACCTTATTTATGCGCCGGGCACTTTTAGCCTTCACTGGTGTGATCATACTGTTATTGATACTTTTTAGTAATCTATTTCAAATTCAAATCAATTTGTATGATGACTACCAAACGCGTGCCAACGGCAATCGTATCAAACTCATTCCTGTAGCCCCTAATCGTGGCCTTATTTATGATCGTAATGGCGTATTACTGGCAGAAAACAAACCAGTACACAGCCTTGAGCTTATTCCAGAGCAAATAAAATCGATTGAACAAACGCTAAGCACTATCGCTACTATCATTGAACTTAGTGAAAGTGAGCAAACTAATTTTTTAAAATCGGTAAAATCACAACGCCGTTTTAAAAGTATTACCTTAAAAAATCAGCTCACCAGTAGTCAAGTTGCCAAAATATCGGTTAACCTCCATCAATTACCTGGTGTCAGCATAGATGCTAGACTTAAGCGTTTTTATCCCTATGGTCCTTCGTTGACTCATGTCCTTGGATACGTGGCGAGAATAACAAAAAAAGAACAAGCAAACATATCTGCAAACGATGAAGAAACAATGTACGCAGCTACACATGACATCGGTAAACAAGGCATTGAAAAGTACTATCAACGATTATTGCATGGCACGCCAGGTCATCAGGAAGTTGAAGTCAATAATCGTGGCCGCATTATTCGTGTGTTGAATTATCACCCGCCAACACACGGTCAAGATTTGTATTTGAACATCGATGTGAGACTGCAACAGCAGGCCTTCGATATGCTAGCTGGGCGCCGAGGCTCAGTCGTTGCTATCGACCCTAATAATGGCGCAGTATTAGTGATGGTAACAAGTCCTAGTTACGATCCAAATTTATTCGTTCATGGTATTTCAACCAAAGCTTATAACAGATTGCTGTCAAAGGACAAACCCTTGATTAATCGCGCGACTCAAGGTACTTATCCTCCAGCATCGACCGTTAAACCATTAATAGCCTTAGCTGCCTTAGAAGAAAACATCATCTCGGACCAGACCTACATTTCTGATCCCGGTTGGTTCAAATTACCCAATGTTGATCGAAAGTTTCGCGATCACCTCAAATGGGGCCACGGCAAAGTCAATGTTTATAAGGCACTAGAAAAGTCGTGCAATACCTATTTTTATGATGTTGCCTATCGCCTTGGCATTGATAAACTTAGTAATTACATGACTCAGTTTGGGTTTGGTGAATATACCGGCATTGATATTCATGAAGAAAAATCAGCTATTATGCCATCACGAGGCTGGAAGCGTGCTCGATATAATGAACCTTGGTATATCGGCGATACCATTTCATTAGGTATCGGCCAAAGTTATTGGACAGTTACGCCATTGCAATTGGCAAAATCAACAGCAACGTTAGCGACCAAGGGCAAGGTCTTCGTGCCTCAATTGTTGGGCGCAAGTCAGAGTGAACACGGGCTTATCCAAATTCCGGCCAACCAAACCACCACGATCACTTTAAATGATAGTAATAATTGGGATATCGTCCATAAAGGCATGTGGAACGTTAACAATAAACTTGGTGGCACAGCTTATAAGGTATTTGGTGATGCAGCCTATCTGTCGGCAGGAAAAACTGGTACCGCACAGGTTGTCGGCATCGCAGAGGATGAAAAATATGATAAAGATAAAATTCATGAGCGACTAAGAGACAATGCTATTTTTGTCGGTTACGCGCCGTTTGAAAAACCCGAAATCGCCATATCAGTAGCAATTGAAAATGCTGGACACGGTGGCAGTAGCGCAGCGCCCATTGCCCGCGAAATATTTGACATTTATCTCGACAGTAATCTGCGCACAACATTGCAACCTTCTCTCGTCAAACAACAGCAACCTTCAGGTGCCCCAGTATTATGATGCCATCAAACTCCGATCAAAAAGGTTATGCACGCAAGGCATCTATTTGGCATAGGATCCACCTCGACATTCCTTTGTTAGTCGGTCTGTTATTGCTAATGTCGGTTTCGCTTGTCATTATCTACAGTGCATCAGGGGCAAGTATCGGCTTAGTAAAACGTCAAGCGCTGCATATCGGGATTTCATTAATTGTCATGTTCGTCGTAGCCCAAATCCATCCTGACATTATCAGGCGCTGGGCTCTGCCGTTATTTGCATTAGGCGTAGGCACTCTTGTTGCGACTTTATTATTTGGTCATGTCGGCAAAGGGGCACAACGCTGGTTAGACTTTGGTTTTGCTAAGTTTCAGCCATCAGAAGCGATGAAATTAATTTTACCGATTATGGTAGCCCACTTTATAACCCGACATGCCCTGCCGCCACAAATGAAACATGTGATGATAGGTTTTGTGATCGTGTTAATCCCGACGTTGTTAATTGCTAAACAGCCTGATTTAGGCACCTCAATTTTGGTTGCCAGCGCAGGCATATTCGCATTATTTTTAGCGGGTATGAGCTGGCGAATTATTTTGTCTTTTGTTGGCGCTATATCAGCGTTTATACCAATACTTTGGTATTTCTTAATGCGGCCATATCAGCGCCAACGAGTATTAACCTTTTTAGATCCAGAGAGTGACCCCTTAGGCTCTGGTTATCATATTATTCAGTCAAAAATTGCTATTGGCTCTGGTGGATTAACGGGCAAAGGCTGGTTAAATGGCACTCAGTCACAACTGGAATTTTTGCCCGAACGCCATACCGATTTTATTTTTTCTGTATTTTGTGAAGAATTTGGTTTAATTGGTGTGGTCGCGTTATTGTGCTTATACCTATTTGTGATTGGCCGCGGACTTTTTATTGCAATCCGGGCTCAAGATCCTTTTTCTAGAGTGCTGGCAGGCAGTATTACTCTGACCTTTTTTGTCTACCTATTTGTTAACATCGGTATGGTATCAGGTCTGCTACCTGTGGTTGGTGTTCCTTTACCGCTAATTAGTTACGGTGGTACATCAATGTTGACACTTATGTTGGGTTTTGGTCTGTTAATGAGCATACATACTCATCGGCGTTTTAATAAGTAATACCAATTCATCTAAGTCATACCGTTAAATTTTATTCTAGAAGGTCAATATGCGCGCGATAGTTTTACTCTTTATTTTTACTGTTATCATCGGCTGTACTAATACGCCAGAGCCTAAGTCTCGTTACAGCATCAAACAGGATAAAGCGCCTGTGCGCTTGCCAACAGCCGCCGAAACACAAGACATTATACCACGCTACGAACCATATTCTCGTGGTGGAAACATGAGCAACTACACAGTGCGAGGCATTAGCTATCAGGTACTCAAACAAGCCGCTAACTTTGAGCAAACTGGTAATGCCTCTTGGTACGGCGAAAAATTTCACGGCCACCTGACCTCAAATGGCGAAACTTATAATATGTACGGTTTATCGGCCGCCCATACTCAGCTGCCTTTGCCTAGCTTTGTTAAAGTAACTAATTTAGTCAACAATAAAACCGTGGTTGTGAGAGTCAATGACCGAGGACCTTTTCATCCAAATCGTATTATCGACTTGTCTTATGGCGCAGCACATCGTTTGGACATGTTAAACTCAGGTACGACGCGGGTAAAAATTGAAGTGTTAACGTTCGCGCCAGATACACCGGCAGTTATTGCCCCACCGGTACTTGCGCCCAAAGCAATTACTACAAAAGCTCTGACACCAAAAGCTCTACTACCAAAAGCTCTGGCATCAAAAGCACTGAAGCAGAAAGTTCTTAAGCCACAAGTATTACCCGTTATCACTACGGAACCTATCGCGACAACAGCGGTCCAACCTGTGATAAATATTTCGAGCTGTGTGGTACAGCTGGCTGCGACGTCAAACAAACATGCTGCAGAGCTTGCATTGGCAAAAATGACCAAACAATATCAAGTAGCAAGCCAAATTGAACAAGCTGGCAGCTTTCACCGTATGCAGCTTGGTCCATTGGACAGTAAACAAGCGTGTGATTTAATTTTGCAAAAAATCACAGATAATTATCCAAAAGCATTTATCAAAATGCTGTAACCCGTTACTATTACCTCTTATTGGCCCCAAAACCTCTTAGTTTAAGTGGTATACAGCTAATTCTCTTTCACTTACATCATTAATATGAGTTTGACATTACCTCATCTTAATACAATTTTACTGGATATGACTATTTCATGAGTAAGTACATTATTGGTTTAAAAACGCTAGTTGCATCTGCTGTTTTACTCGTAGCAAGCAACAGCCAGGCCGCCATGATCACACCCAACGCACCGACTGTGGCCGCTAAAAGTTATATCTTAATTGATAATGCGACCGGGCAAATATTGGCCGAAAATAATGCCTATGATCAATTAGCACCGGCAAGTTTGACCAAACTAATGACCAGCTTCATCATTGGTCGCGAGTTAAAGTCAGGCAATATAAATCAAAACGATAAAGTAATGATTAGCAAGAATGCCTGGGCAAAGAATTTCCCAGGCTCGTCGGTAATGTTTATCGAAGTAGGTACTGAAGTTTCAATTGCCGACCTAAACCGTGGCATTGTCATTCAATCAGGCAACGATGCTTGCGTTGCGATGGCTGAGCATATTGCTGGTACTGAAGATGGTTTTGCCGATCTGATGAACAATGTTGCGACAGAGCTTGGTATGGAATCGAGTTTTTTCGAAAACAGCCATGGACTTGACAGTGACCTGCACAAAACCACCGCGTTTGATATGTCTGTTCTAGCTCGCGCAATCATTAGTGAAACGCCAGAAGAATATAAACTTTATAGCGAAAAATCGTTCACCTACAATAAGATAAAGCAGTATAACCGCAATGGCTTATTGTGGGACAAAAGCCTCAATGTTGACGGCATGAAAACCGGCCACACTTCTAAAGCGGGTTATAGCTTAGTATCATCGGCCCAAAAAGATGACATGCGTCTTATCGCTGTTGTTATGGGTACTAATAACAAGCAGGCCCGAACGAGCGAAAGTAAAAAGTTACTTAACTACGGTTTCCGTTTTTTTGAAACAGTAACGCCATACCCTGCCGGGCACAAATTTGCTAGTCAGGATATTTGGTACGGTAAAACCAATGTCGTTGATTTAGGTATTACTGACAGCACCGCCTTAACTATTCGACGTGGCCAAGCTAAAAACCTTAAAGCCAGCTTCGAGTTAAATAAAGTACTAGAAGCACCAATCGCTAAAGGTGAAGTTGTCGGTACTGTGTATATTCACTTGGATGGCAAAGAGTTAGCGCAATATCCATTAGTCACTCTCAACGAAGTTGAGCTTGGCAGCTGGTTTAAACGCACCATGGATTACTTTAAGCAAATGGTCGCCACGTGGTTTAACTAAGAGTTATACCCGCGCCACTCTTCAATTAAATAACCATCATTGTGATGGTTATTTTTTTGAACTAGCCCCCGCCCACACAATGGGATAAAATACCCCATTGTCGAGCGAACCACTTATCGGGCTCGCAGGGTCACTGAGTCTGTAGTTGATTTAGTGCTCATATAGAATGAAAAAGGTATGTCACAACTACCACAACATTTTTATTCGTTACATTACCGCCACAGTACGTAGGTGCACTGTCCAACAAACGGTGTCACTCGCTGTGATATTAAAATAATACGGCCAGGTTAAATTACTCAAGTTTATCCCTTGGCTATCATTTGTGTTGGAGATTTTAATGGACACAAAATTTGATGAACTTCTTGATTTTCCATGTGATTTTGGCTTTCGTGTTATGGGTTTAGCCCAAGAAGAGTTGCCAGCTGTTGTCAATTGCGTACTTGAACTACATGCCAGTGGTGCCTATAAGCAACTGTCCGGCATTCGCACCAGCAGCACTGGAAAATACCATTCAATTTCTTATACCGTTCGAGTGCAAAGCAAAGAGCAAATAGAACTGCTCTATAAAGAGCTTTCTGAAATCGATATCGTGCGTTACGTACTGTAACGTCACCTAACTCTCCTGCACCGCGATTAAAGAGGTTTCATGTTAAGTAATGCCGCAACATCAAAAAATCTAGTAATCAGACAGTTAAATCGTCGTGATTACGAGTCAGTATGGCACGCTATGCAAGACTACACAGATAGTCGTGATGCCCAATCAAGTGATGAGATCTGGCTAGTTGAACACGATCCCATTTTTACCCAAGGGCAAGCCGGCAAAGACGAGCATTTGTTATTTCCCGGTGATATTCCTGTGGTAAAAGTTGATCGCGGTGGTCAAGTTACCTATCATGGCCCTGGTCAATTAGTCGCGTATTTTCTGCTAGACATACGTCGCTTAAAATGCGGAGTTCGCGATCTGGTAACCCACATTGAGCAAAGCTTAGTTGAATTGCTGGGCAACTATGATATAAAGGCGTACCCAAAACCCGATGCGCCCGGCGTATACGTTGAGGGGAAAAAAATAGCCAGCCTAGGATTACGGATCCGCAAAGGCTGCTCATTCCACGGATTGGCACTTAATGTTGATATGGATCTTGACCCATTTAAACGGATAAATCCCTGCGGTTACAGCGGACTTGAAATGATTCAAGTCAGTGACCTTAATGGCCCCACCCAATTGGCGGCTGTTGAGCATAGCTTAACCGAGATTATTGCCCAACGCTTAGGATATTTAAACCTCGAGCATGTTACAGGATTCACCAATGAGTAATCTAAAACAATCAAAATTAGTAGCTGGCGAAAAACTTCGCGATGCCGATAAAATGGCGTTTATTCCGATCAAAGTCGTCGAAACCCCAAAAGCTGAAGTATTGCGCAAGCCAAGCTGGCTTCGAGTAAAACTACCGCGAAGCACCGCTAAAATTGATGAAATTAAAAGCGCTATGCGTAAGCATAACCTCAGCTCAGTGTGTGAAGAAGCATCTTGTCCCAATTTAAGTGAGTGTTTCACTCATGGCACAGCAACCTTTATGATCCTAGGGGCTATTTGTACCCGTCGTTGTCCATTTTGCGATGTTGGTCATGGCCGCCCACTGCCTGTTAGCGCTGAAGAACCTGAAAAATTAGCCGCAACAGTTCGTGATATGAAACTAAAATATGTAGTGATTACCTCGGTCGATCGTGATGATTTACGTGACGGTGGTGCCCAGCACTTTGTCGATTGTATCAAAGCTATCCGCGCTGAGGTGCCAACAATAAAAATTGAAATTTTGGTCCCTGACTTTAAAGGCCGAATGGACAAAGCGCTTGATATTTTGAGCACTGCTCCACCAGATGTTTTCAACCATAACTTAGAAACTGCGCCTCACTTATACCGCGAAGTGCGCCCTGGTGCCCACTATAAAAACTCACTAGAGTTATTACGCCGCTTTAAAGAGATGCACCCAGAAGTTACGACCAAATCTGGTTTAATGATGGGGCTGGGTGAAACTAACGATGAGATTGCTGCAGTATTAAAAGATTTACGCGATCACAATGTCGAGATGTTAACCCTTGGTCAATATTTACAACCAAGTAAACATCACCTACCGGTTAAGCGTTATGTGCCACCGGCAGAGTTTGACGAATTGGGCGAAATAGCCAAAGAGCTAGGTTTTACCCATGCTGCATGTGGCCCAATGGTTCGCTCTAGCTACCATGCCGACATGCAAGCAGCCGGTAAAGAAATAAAATAGGCTGACCAACGCCAGCATTACAAATTAAATGTAATGCTGGCGTTTTATTACGCAACGTAATGAATTCTGGCTAACTAGCACTTTATTACCAATAATTATTTAATTGTTCAAAACATCCCCGACTAATTTTAATGCCTTGTTTTTTCCCATTTTTTAATCTTATTATTACTCTCAGTAAAGTTATAATAGCGCTAAAGCCTATCCGACCAGCGTTTAAGTACTTTATAAATCATTAATATACCGTTATTATTAGCCCTCTATAATTTTTAATTAATGAGAGATCCCCAATGAATTTTTTGTCACACCTTCTTGATAACAACAAACATTGGGCTAAAGAAGTCGAATCCGCTGAACCTGGCTTTTTTAAGACACTCAGTGAGCAACAACAACCAGAATATTTGTGGATTGGATGCTCTGACAGCCGTGTGCCTGCCAATGAAATTGTTGGCCTTAAGCCCGGCGAACTATTCGTTCACCGTAATGTTGCCAATGCAGTCGTTCATACCGATCTAAATTGTTTATCGGTTATTCAATACGCGGTTGATGTTTTAAAAGTAAAACACATTATTGTCACCGGTCATTACGGTTGTGGCGGGGTTATCGCGGCAATGAACAATGCAAAGCTCGGCCTTATCGATAACTGGCTGCGTCACATTAAAGATATTCAACATAAGCATCAAGACCAACTGCGTGCGATTAGTGATATAAAACAGCGCCAAGACAGATTATGTGAACTAAATGTCATTGAACAGGTAATGAATGTCTCACAAATTTCGATTGTGCAAGATGCTTGGCAACGTGGCCAAGAGTTACAGCTTCATAGCTGGATTTATGGCGTTCATGATGGCCAATTGCATGACTTAAAAACAACGATCAGTAACAGTTCAGAAGCGGTAGATATCTATCAAACTGTGATTCAAGATTTGCAATCATCAAAAGGCTAACGGCTTAGCGTTCCAATGATGCCCCCTGCCGAGTTCAGCGAGATTGCTGCAGCTCGGGTTACTCCCTTTCTCTTTAAGGCCACTGATGTCTTCACAACATTGCCAGCAGTACCCAATTGATCCAATCGGTTTTGTACAATCCCCGTTTAAAGAAAAATTTGCGATCCCACGTCAACCTCGATTAGCCAGTGCAGCGTTAGGTATTATTAGGCTCTGTGCGCCTTATAATCACCCTGATACCATCCGTGATATTGAGCAATTTTCTCATTTATGGATTATTTTTCGTTTCCATCAAACTGCCGAGCAAGGTTGGCGACCATTGGTGCGCCCACCACGCCTAGGTGGCAATAAAAAAACCGGTGTTTTTGCCACTAGGTCAACTTTTAGGCCCAATAGCATTGGCATGTCGGCGGTAAAACTAGAGCGGGTAATTATTGAAAACAATCAAGCTGCACTTGAAGTAAGCGGTATTGACCTACTAGATGGCACCCCGGTGCTCGATATCAAGCCCTATATTCCCTACAGTGATGCGATTGATGCAAATGGTGGATTCGCCGAATCAGCCCCACAGGTTAATATGGAAATTGAATTTAGCGAACAAGCCCAGCTGATGATCGCCAAACAAAGTCAATATCCGGCATTAAGCCAGTTGATTGAGCAGGTATTACAACAAGATCCACGCCCAGCTTACAAACGCAGCACCAATCAACTGCAACAGTACGGTGTTCGTTTATATGACTTTAATATTAAATGGCAAGTCAGTGGCTGCCACACCTTGGTAACCGAAATAACTGAGACCTAAATAACTAATACTTAAATGGCTTGGGCGTAAACAGCTAGGGTCTAAACGGTAATTTTATCGACAACAAATGCCCTGCACTTGAGCTTTTATTTTTTGTAAATAATTGTTCGCTCAAATCTATAAATTCCAAGTAGTGGGCTATACACCCATGCCACTGTAAAATGCAAATTTCAGCGCTTTTTCAGGTAGCACGGGTATAGAACTCCTGCTACAATTCGGCTTTATTTTTTTAATATCTAATTATTTGTAAAGGTGTTTGTATATGCGTACTACCAGCTACTTATTAGCCACCCAAAAAGAAACCCCCAATGATGCTGAGATCATCAGCCACCAGTTAATGTTACGTGCTGGTATGGTTCGTCGTTTAGCATCTGGCTTATACACTTGGTTGCCTTCTGGGTTACGGGTGATGCAAAAAGTCGCTAACATTGTACGCCAGGAAATGGAACGAGCCAATGCAGTTGAAGTATTGATGCCAATGGTTCAACCAGCTGATTTATGGGAAGAGACGGGTCGTATCGACCAGTTTGGCCCAGAGTTACTGCGTATTAAAGATCGTCACAATCGACCATTTGTTTTAGGCCCAACTCACGAAGAAGTGATCACTGAACTTGTTCGTAAAGAATTAAAAAGCTATAAGCAATTACCGCTTAACTTATTCCAAATTCAAACTAAATTTCGTGATGAAGTACGCCCTCGTTTTGGCGTGATGCGTTCACGTGAATTTATGATGAAAGATGCCTATTCATTTCATTTGTCTGATGAATGTATGGAAAAGACCTATCAAACCATGTTCAAGGCTTACTGCCGCATTTTTGACCGCCTAGGTTTGGGCTACCGTCCAGTACTTGCTGACAGTGGCAGCATTGGTGGCGCATTGTCTCATGAGTTTCATGTTTTAGCAGACTCAGGTGAAGATGCGATCGTATTTAGTGACGGTTCTGATTACGCCGCTAACATCGAAAAAGCAGAAGCGTTGGCACCTACTGGCGAACGCCCTGCACCACAGCAAGCGCTAACAGCAGTAGAAACACCAAATGTTAAAACCATTAATGACGTTGCTGCATTACTGTCGATTGAACCAACTACCACAGTTAAAACTTTAATTGTTAAAGGTATTGACGGTGACAAAGAAATTATCGTTGCGTTAGTTTTACGTGGTGACCATGAGCTAAACGAAGTTAAAGCTGAGAAACACCCGCTAATCGCCGTGCCGTTTGAGTTTGCTAGCGAAGCTGATATTTTAGCAGCTACAGGTACAAAGCCTGGTTCAATTGGCCCTGTTAAGTTAGATATTCCAGTTATTGTCGATCGTAGTGCCGCGCACCTCGCTGACTTTGTTTGTGGCGCTAACGAAGATGATGTTCACTTCACAGGTGCTAACTGGGATCGTGACGTTACCGATTATCAAATTGCCGATTTACGCAGTGTTGTTGCTGGCGATCCTAGCCCATGCGGCCAAGGAAAACTTGAAATAAAACGTGGCATCGAAGTAGGACATATCTTCCAGCTTGGCAACAAATATGCACAGGCGATGAAAGCCGGTGTATTGAACGAGCAAGGTAAGCATCAGATCCTTAACATGGGTTGTTATGGTATTGGTGTTTCGCGTATTGTTGCCGCTGCTATTGAGCAAAACCATGATGACAATGGCATTATCTGGCCTAACGAAATAGCGCCGTTTAAAGTCGTTATTGTGCCAATGAATATGCACAAGTCAGAAAGTGTTGCTGCGGCGGCGCAAAACATATACGAACAGTTACAAGATGCAGGCGTCGAAGTATTGTTTGATGACCGCAAAGAACGTGCTGGCGTGATGTTTGCTGATATGGAACTTATTGGGATCCCGCATACTATTGTGATTGGTCAACGTAGCTTGGACAATGGTGTTTTGGAATACAAATCACGTAAAACTGGCAACAAAGAAGAAGTAGCAATTGATGCTATGGTCGAATTTATTAAAGCTAAGCTTAGCTAAATTGACGTAAGCGCTATCAATAAATTTTAGAGCTGTATAAAAAGCCACCGAATTGTTCGGTGGCTTTTTTTTGCCAATTTTTTACCTAAATGGTTTATCTTGATTGAACTACCGACCTTAAATTTGTTAACGTTAACTGAATGTTAGTAATAATTGCGGCCAGTGTTTATATAACCGCGAAGTTGAGAGTGCAATTAGGAGTGCGATGAAATCTAACTCGAGATTAGCGAAAAAACCAAAAATAGCGTTATTACTCAGTGGCGGTGGCGCTCGTGGCGCCTATCAAATCGGAGTTTTAAAAGCGATTGCTAGTTTTTATCCGCGTAACCATGGCATTCCCTTTCCTATTCTATGTGGCACTTCGGCAGGTGCGATGAATACAACCGCACTTGGTTGCTATGCCCCCTGCTTTCACCTTGGGGTTAAAAAACTCGACTGGATTTGGCGCAATATGAAAACAAGCCAAATTTATCACTCAGATCTTTCGCACGTCAGTCGCTATATGTTTAATAACCTCACCAAATGGATGCGCAGTGATTTAAACAAAAATAGGCCGACCTCGTTACTCGATAACAGCCCGCTTAGAGAGCTGTTAACCCAATTTATACCCTTTGAACGACTCGAACGTAATATTTCAAATGGCTATCTGCACGCGCTATCAATTACCGCATCAAGTTACCAAACGGGTAATTCAATGTCTTTTTTCCAAGGACACCCCTCTATTAACGACTGGAAACGCTCAAAACGAGAAAGTCTGCGTGGCACCTTACATTACGAACACCTAATGGCTTCTGCTGCTATTCCATTAGTGTTCCCCGCAATTGAAGTACGCCAAGCCTATTACGGTGATGGTTCGATTCACCAATTATCACCACTGAGTCCACCCATTCATTTAGGGGCTGAAAAAATATTGTGTATTGGGCTCGATTCAACACCTAATAAACCATCACACTCACAAATCCATCATCCCAGTGCTTCCTCCATTGCTGGTCATTTGTTAGACAGTATTTTTAGTGACACGCTAACGTCTGATATTGAGCGACTATCACGAGTAAACGACACTCTCGCGCTTATTCCCGAACCTGTACGCGCCAACTTACCTTTACGGCACGTTGAGACCTTGTTAATCAACCCAAGCATCGATATTGACCAACTTGCGCACAAACATTATGGACACATGCCACTGGCTATTCGTTTACTGTTAAAATCAATTGGCATCGACAAAACTAGCGAATCAAGTGTCGTCAGTTATTTGCTATTTGAACAACCTTTTTGTGTCGACCTAATTGATGCTGGTTTTCGTGATGGCATGGCTCAAAAACAGCAGCTACTCGATTTTCTCGAGATCAAAGAGGTAAAACAGCGCAGCCGCACCAGAGTATTCACACCAACTAACCTCACTAAGCCCTAATGCCACTGTAATCCGTAACAATAAAATCCGTGTCAGTAAAATCCGAGCCAGTAAAATATAAGGCTTGCTGACCACCCAATAGTGCCCTCCTTCACACCAGTTTACCTTGAAAACCATTCGATTTCACCAAACATAAAATATTGGCATAACAATTGCTTTATTAATCTTGTCGGATAGTTAGTCAAAAAAATGTTCTTTTTCTACGCACTAACCAAGTAGCAATCCGTACCGCCACCCAAGGATGAACCGGTAATTTTTAACAGATTGAGAGAGAAACATGTCACAGTTATATTGCAAAACTCATCAGGTTAGCCCCTTCGAGGTTAAAACAATAACTTCTGACGCCAGTATTCAGGACAACGAACTACTTCGGCGCAGCGAAGATAAACTGGCATTGCTAGAAAAGCTCAATATGACGATCGAGCTAGAGGCGCTATTAGCAACTTATACCGTTGAGGTTAGTCGGATTATTCCGATAACCGGCCTCGAATTTGAAGATAGCGACCACAAGTTGCAATTAAAATATTCAAAAGCCAGCGCCACAAAACTGACGCGCCAGTTAACATTTAAAAATATGGTACTTGGCAATATTATTTACCTAAGTACGAAACTGTTAACCAATCGCCAGCGGCAATTACTTGCCAGTATCGAGCAACAATTATTGCAGCCATTGCATAATGTTTTACGCTTTGAACATGCGCGAAGATTAAGTATGCGAGACTATTTAACCGGCTTGGGCAATCGTAATTATTTTGAAGACGTATTACGCCATATGACGGCAACCGCAGAAAGAGAGAAGCGTTCTTTCACGCTAGTCTTTATTGATCTAGATAACTTTAAAGCCGTTAACGATCAATATGGTCACCTTGCTGGTGATCAGGTACTGGTTGAATTTGCTCATTTGATATCTCTGGCAGTACGTAATAATGACCATGCGTTTAGATTTGGTGGCGACGAATTTGCAATTTTACTATCGCACAGCGACCAGTTGCAACCAGAGTTCGTGGCACAACGGATCATCAATGCCACCTATTCTAGTCAATTATTGCGAAAATCAAATGTCACTGCGAGCATTGGTTTTGCTAATTGGCAGTCAGGCGACTGTAACGCCCTGTTAACTGAGCGCGCTGACCAAGCACTATACTTAGTAAAACACCAAGGTAAAAACGGTTACCACGGCGCTGCATAAGCGCCATATTAGCGATTGGAATATACCTAAGCTACTTAGGCATATTCCAGCTAATTGTTAAGCTTGGTTGCTTAATACAGCCTTGATAACCCTGCTCAACCCATACCCCAAGTGCAGCAACGAGTTGGTCATCGAAAAATACCAACGGGATCTGCGAGCGTTGCCAGGTTGGGACGCCAAACTCTTGCCACAGTTTTTTAACCGCCCGACGTTTAGCCCTGCCAATTGGCCAAGCTTTATAACTGCCAACTATGCTAAACCTAATTTCGACCTGTCGCTTCACTGGTGCTATCAAGCAGACATGATTTTCGCTCTCATCGAGACTATGATGACTAAATTTTAGCGTGCCAAGTCCGTTAGGCAAAACGACAGCCGATTCACCTTGCCAAGCAATAATCTGTTCACCGATAGTAGGTTGCGGTGTAACGACCATCATTACCCCCTGAAATCGTCTAATTTGCACCCCCGATATCGCTACTATCGGGTCACTGTCTAGCGCGCCAGCTAACATTTGCCCAGTAATTTGCTGCAATTGAGCTTGCGACGGCATCGTTAAGTGATGCTGGCGTAACCAATACCTAATTAAATTGTTTTGTCTGGCCGTTGATAACGGCTCAATAACTGAGACGGATAATCCGCCATTAGTAAACTTACCAAAATTGAACTGGCAAGGATTGATCTGGTTATTTTCGACCAACGCCTTTGCGTAATCAATAGCGGCCAACTCATCAAGCAACTCAATGCTTTGTCCCAATAAACTGGCACTGCGAGCTAGGTTGTCGCTAAAGCCTTGCCAACGTTGATTGAGCTGCGGCAATATTTGATGGCGTAAATAATTCCGATCAAACCGATTGTCTAAGTTACTGTCGTCTTCAATCCACTGCAAATTGTGATGGCTGGCGTAAGATTCAATCTCATGACGTGAAGCGCCGAGCAATGGTCGGTTATGTAACCCTTGGTTAAAAGCCAACGAACTTGGCATCGCAGCAAGCCCCAATACTCCGGCGCCACGTTTAAGGGCCAACAAAACTGTTTCAGCCTGATCATCGAGATGTTGGGCGGTCACCAAGATATCACCGTTACCTACATGGTTAGCAAGCGCCAGATAACGTGCTTGGCGCGCCTGCGCCTCAATATTACTTTGACTAGATAATTGCACCTGTTCGAGCTTAAAGTCTACCCCGTAATTTTTACATAACTGCTGACAGAATTGGCCCCATTGCTCGGCAAGTTCGCTCAAACCATGGTTAACATGTACTGCGATAATTTTGTTGTTATCTAGCGATGATTTGGTCAGTAAATCAAGCAAAACGACGGAATCGACGCCACCACTTAATCCAACAACCACATAGGTCGTCGACTGGCAGTCATGTTCAAGAAAGCGTTCAATGTGAGCAGAAAGGTTCATTTATGGTATCTATAAAAGCGATGATGGACAAAAAGTGTTAACAACGCTCAATTTATCGTATCAGCAGGTTGTCGGCGCGGTATAGTACAGTATACTGGCGGCCACTGATGTTAACTAATTTTATTGAGATATTTATGAAAATCCAAGATCTAACGATTTCAAACAATCTAAAGAAGAAAATCATTAAAGCTATAGCCAACGAAACGGTAGTGATGCAAGAGGAAAATGGCGATGTAGTGGTTAACGTTGCTGCCTATGTCGCAATGAAAAAGAATAGTAAAACGGTTACGCTTGAAGACATCCTTGGTAAAGACTTGCTAGACTTCGACGTTGATTATTTCGTGTTTAGCTAACTCGAAAATGTCGTCAGCGGATGTAGTGTGAGAATATAGTTTATAGCCAGCTTACACACAACGCGAGAAATGGCACAGTGATTGTTGCAACGATATCCCAAATATCCCATAAACCATCGCTGACCCATGCATCATAGATTTCTTTAGCGATCCCCGCGATGGCAGGGCAATACCCTTCCTGCCCCATATAGATTGCAATGAAAGCGGTAATCAAACCAATTACCGCGCCATAAATCAGGTGGGTTACTTTATCCGCATGCTAGAACCTAGAAAACCTAAATGCATAAACCAGCCCTTGTGTTAACCACTGGTATTTATGACAACCGCCCAACAATTTAACGCAATCACCAGCAGCAATAATAAGTTGCCAATTCGTCGGTCCATACTGACAAAAATTACCACCGCAATAAACTGCAATGATTTTCCAATAATTAAACCTGTCACCACGCCTAAGCTCACCATTAACCAACTAATCAGCCAATTACCTTCAGCGCCAATGCCAAGTTCGGCAATAAACATTAATGTCGTTTTATAATCAAGAAAAATGGTGACCAATAAGACCAACCAGCCAAGTCGGTGGTGCCGTAAAGAAAACCTAAGGTTATGTTCTAATTCAACCTCACGTCCCAAAATTTTCATTGTAAAACCCGTATTGACCATAACAACTCACTCCAACTCAGCCTACAGCTTGTGTTATTGAGTAAATTATAGTCAACATTTTGAGTTTTGTGATGTTCAGGGAATTACCAATATGCAGCAATCGTCGCCATGGAGGGCGGTACTTAGGAAATGTCTGGAATTAATTTCCTACCATGGCACCGCGACATTGCATGCAGGGAAGCATGTACTTATGCTTTGTCGGGAACAAAAAGCATGACCGTTCGTCCTCGGCTCGAGCATCCATGCTTCGCTCTACCTCCTAAATCCATATAGTCGTGAACATCGTCGCTCATTACCATTGCCGCCATGGAGGGCGGTACTTAGGAAATGTCTGGAACTAATTTCCTGCCATGGCACCGCGACATTGCATGCAGGGAAGCATGTACTTATGCTTTGTCGGGAACAAAAGCATGACCATTCGTCCTCGGCTCGGGCATCCATGCTTCGCTCTACCTCCTAAATCCATTTAGTCGTGAAAAAACCACCCGAAGGTGGTTTTTATTAAATACGTGATGTGTTGCTAGCTATTAACAATAACCAAATGACATCAAGCGGTCAAAACGCTTATTAAGCAAAGTATCAACATCCAAGCTCTTAAGTTCACTTAACTGTGATAATAATTGCTGCTTAACATTTTCAGCCATTACATCGTAATCGCGATGGGCGCCGCCTAAAGGCTCTTCAATAATGCTGTCGATTAAATCAAGCTCTTTAAGACGTGCAGAGGTAATGCCCATCGCTTCAGCGGCTAATGACGCCTTATCAGCGCTCTTCCACAAGATTGATGCACAACCTTCTGGAGAGATAACAGAATAAGTACTGTATTGCAGCATGTTAACGCGATCGCCAACCCCAATAGCTAATGCGCCACCTGAGCCGCCTTCACCAATAACGGTACAAATCACTGGCACTTTCAGTCCAGCCATCACTTTAAGATTACGGGCAATCGCTTCGGATTGACCACGCTCTTCAGCGCCAACACCTGGGTAAGCACCAGGAGTATCAATAAAGGTTAGAATTGGCATATTAAAGCGTTCTGCCATTTCCATTAAACGTAATGCCTTGCGGTACCCCTCTGGACGTGGCATACCAAAATTACGTTTTACTTTCTCTGGCGTTGAACGGCCTTTTTGGTGGCCAATAACCATTACTGACTGGCCGTCTAAGCGAGCAATACCACCAATAATCGCTTTGTCATCGGCGTATGCTCGATCACCGTGCAATTGGTCGAACTCATCAAAGATTCTATCAATATAATCAAATGAGTACGGACGTTGTGGGTGGCGTGCCAGTTGGCTAATTTGCCATGGCCCAAGTGATGAAAATATTTTTTGTGCCATCGCGACACTTTTAGCTTCCAGCTTATCAATCTCTTCAGCCAAATCAATATTAAGTGAGCTGTTACTGCTCACGTTACGAAGCTCATCAATTTGAGCGTGAAGCTCGGCAATTGGTTTTTCAAACTCTAAAAAATTCTGACTCATCAGTGATTCTCTTTATTGTATATGGCTAGTCCATTTCAGCTCATTGTAGCTGAATATAAACTTAAATTAGCTAAATTTTAAACGAACTTGCTTTGTTCCAAGCAAAATTCTCAAATTGTCTAACAGCTCGTCGTCCGGTGTAACGCGCCACTGGGTGCCTAATGTTAACTGCGCAGTCGCCTCTGGCCGGGTATAAAATACCGTTACCGGCAGCGCACCAAACTGGTGTGGCTCTAAAATCTGACTAAAACGACCAAAAAAATCTTTATTAATTTGCTCTTGTGATACTTTTATTTCAAGGGCAGTGGCAAATCGTTCACGAGCGGTCGCAATGTCATAAACTTCTTTGGCGGTCATTCTATTACCCCCAGAAAAATCATCAAAGCTGACCTCTCCCTCTAAGACCAATATTTTGTCTTTTTGGAGCAAATCTTGGTATTTTTCGAGCGCTTCACTGTATAACATCACTTCTAAACGGCCGCTTTTGTCATCAATGGTCAAAAGACCCATTTTTGAACCACGTTTTGTCACCATCACTCGGGCAGCAATAACGAGTCCAGCAGCCTTAACCATTTTGCCGCGGCCCGTCGGCACAACATCTTTAAGTCGACCACGGGTATAATGCTTTAGTTCAGCCAAATATTGATTAATTGGGTGACCAGTTAGATATAACCCTAAGGTTTCGCGCTCACCTTCAAGCCAAATTTTATCTGGCCACAGCGGTGCCTCAACAAATTGGTGGGTCACTTCATCATCATGACTGGCTAATAAGCCAAATAAATCGTGTTGACCAACAGCTCTGTCTTTGGCGTGCTGCTCTGAGGCTTTAATTGCTTCTGGCAATGATGCCATTAACGAAGCACGATGTGGTCCCAGGTTATCGAGCGCGCCCGCCTTAATCAATTTTTCGAAAATACGTTTGTTGATTTTCTTGGTATTAACCCGACCACAAAAATCAAATAAATCTTTGAATGGCCCATCTTGTGCACGTGCCTCTAAAATAGCTTCAACAGGCCCCTCACCGACACCTTTAATTGCTCCAATACCATAAATAATCTCTAGCTTATCATTAACGCTAAATTTGTACTGGCCGGCATTAACATCAGGCGGGTGCAGCATTATTTTCATCCGCTGACATTCATCCACCAAGGTAACAATCTTGTCGGTATTGTCCATATCGGCAGACATAACTGCAGCCATGAAATAGGCACCATGATGACATTTCATCCACAGTGTTTGATACGATACTAACGCATAAGCGGCCGAGTGAGATTTATTAAAACCATAACCCGCAAATTTCTCTACCAAATCGAAGATTTTCATCGCCAATTCACCATCGATACCGTTATTAACCGCACCTTCTTCGAAGCTTGAGCGCTGTTTAGCCATCTCTTCGGGCTTTTTCTTACCCATAGCACGACGCAGCATGTCTGCGCCACCTAGGGTATATCCAGAAAGCACCTGAGCAATCTGCATAACCTGCTCTTGATAGAGAATGATGCCGTATGTCGGCTCTAATGTTTCTTTTAATGAAACATGTTGCCATTCAATATCAGGATAAGACACTTCCTCGCGACCGTGCTTACGGTTGATAAAGTTATCTACCATGCCAGACTGCAGCGGCCCCGGTCGAAACAAGGCCACTAGGGCGATAATATCTTCAAAGCTATCAGGCAATAATCGGCTAATTAGCTCTTTCATACCCCGCGATTCAAGCTGGAAAACAGCAGTAGTTTCACTGCGTTTGAGCATTGCAAAACAATCGGGATCTTCCAGTGGAATTGATTCAATTCTTACTGGCTCTAACCCTTCTTTTGCACGCGATTCATTTAATGGGTCAAGCGCCCATTTAATGATGGTCAGGGTTCGCAACCCCAAGAAATCGAACTTAACTAGCCCTGCTGTTTCAACATCATTTTTGTCAAACTGAGTGACCGGATTTTTACCCTCGTCATCACAATAAAGCGGTGCAAAATCGGTAATAGTTGTCGGCGAGATAACAACACCACCGGCGTGTTTACCAGCATTTCGGGTGGTTCCTTCCAAACGCCGCGCCATGTCAATTAGCTCTCGGACATCGTCATCAATCTGATAAAGTTGATCAAGCTGTGGTTCAACCTCCCACGCCTTGGTCAGGCTCATGCCTGGTTCAGCCGGAATTAGTTTGGTTAGACGTTCGACAAAGCCATAAGGGTGCCCCATGACACGACCAACATCTCGAACTACCGCTTTGGCCGCCATCGTACCAAAAGTAATGATTTGCGATACTGCGTCACGCCCATATAATTCGGCAACGTGATCTATTACTCGGTCACGGCCTTCCATACAGAAATCGACATCGAAATCGGGCATTGAGACACGTTCTGGGTTAAGAAAACGTTCAAACAGCAAATCATATTCTAAGGGATCAAGATCGGTGATCTTAAGCGCATAAGCCACTAATGAACCTGCACCTGAACCACGACCAGGTCCAACAGGCACGTCGTTATCCTTACTCCACTGAATGAATTCCATCACGATTAGGAAGTAACCAGGAAAGCCCATGTTATTAATAACGCCTAATTCGATATGCAAACGTTCTTCATAGGCAGGGCGTTGACGCTCGCGCTCTTCAAGCTCAGGAAATAAAAAGTGTAGTCGCTCTTCCAAGCCGTCAATTGAGACTTTAACTAAAAATTCTTCAATCGCTAAGTCGCCAGTGGGATAATCAGGCAATACAATTTTGTCGAGCTGAACAGTGACATTACAGCGTTTAGCAATCTCAACACTGTTAGCAAGAGCGGAAGGAATATCACTAAATAACTGAGACATTTCTTCTTCACTGCGCAAATATTGCTGCTCGGAATAACGTTTAGGCCGCCGTGGATCGGCCAAGCCAAAACCATCATGAATCGCGACACGCACTTCATGGGCATCGAAATCTTTAGCCTCTAAAAAGACCACTTCATTGGTCGCAACCACTGGCAGGCCAGTATCGCTGGCTAAGCCAACTGCAAGATGAAGGTAACGCTCTTCGTCTTCACGGCCAGTACGTAATAATTCAATAAAGTAATTGCGGTCAAAATGCTGTTGATAAAAGGCTAAGCAATGCCGTGCAAGCTTGTCATTGCCTTTAAGCAAGGCCATACCGACATCGCCCTCGCGCCCGCCAGATAAAATAATTAAACCCGCGGCATGTTCAACCAACCATTGCTTGTCTATTACAGCTTTATCAAATAAACGACCGCGTAAATACGCCTTAGAAATGAGTAACGTTAGGTTTTTATACCCTTGATTATCAGTACATAAAATAGTTAGGCGCCAGGGAGCCTCGTCAAATTCATCACTAACAACCCACATATCAGCGCCGATAATCGGTTTTAGGCCATTACCATGCGCACTGCGGTAATATTTGACCAGACCACAAAAATTCACTAAGTCGGTAAGCGCCATAGCAGGCGTGCCTTGTTCGACGACTTTAGCGACTATTTTGCCGACTTTGGCGACACCATCTGCCATTGAGTAATCAGAATGTACTCGCAGGTGAACAAACTTTGGATCTGTCACTTAACACCCTTATTAACCATCTGTTAAACTAACCCTAAAGCTTTTTTTACCGGTTTGAAGCTTTTTCGGTGCTGTGGGGTAACGCCATGCAATGCTAGCATCTCAAAATGGAGTTTAGTCGGATAACCTTTGTGTTTGGCAAAACCAAATTGCGGGTATTGCTGATCAAGCAGCACCATTTCGCGATCGCGGGTGACCTTGGCAATAATTGACGCCGCACTTATTTCTTCAACTCGGGCATCACCTTTGACTACTGCTTGTGATGGCATGGCTAGATCAGGACAGCGGTTGCCGTCAATTAACACTAATTCAGGGCTAATAGGTAGGCCCGCTACAGCGCGCTGCATAGCTAACATCGTGGCATGTAAGATATTAAGCTTATCGATTTCATCAGGGTTAGCACGCCCAACGGCAACACTTAAGGCATTAGCCATAATAAGGTCAAACAAGGCTTCACGCTTTTTGTCTGATAACTTTTTTGAGTCGGCTAAACCAGCGATTGGCTTAGTAGGATCAAGTATCACCGCCGCGGTAACTACATCACCGACCAACGGGCCACGGCCAACTTCGTCGACACCGGCTACGAGCAGCTCTGGAAAAATAAATTCAGGTTCTGTTGGCATAAGGCTCTACTTTTAACTTCTATTATCATCGTACGTTTAATTTTAATGCTTAGGCTTTGAGCAGCGCTAACACAGCATCTGCAGCACGTTCACTAGCGTTACACTTTAATTGTTGATGGATCTGGTGGAACTCGTCGCTCAAGCTCAAATTTTCGCTATTGAGTAACAGACTAACTTGCTCAGTGATATTATCAACCGTTGCCTGCTCTTGGATCAATTCACTAATTAACGGCTTGCCAGCTAGTAAGTTTGGTAGCGAAAAGTATTCTATTTTCATCAAAGGTTTGAACAGTTGATAAGTCAACCAATTCATCTTGTAAGCAACAACCATTGGCCGGTTAATTAATAAACCTTCTAATGTCGCAGTGCCTGAAGCTAATAACACAACGTCGCTAGCCGCCATCACTTCTCTTGAGTGGCCATCGATTAACACGCAGTTTAGATTAGGAGCGACTCGCTGCTTAATCGCTTCAAATTGCTGTCGACGCTGTTGATTAACCAACGGAATTAATACCGTTAAACCACTAAATTGTTCGCTTAACTTTTGTGCTGCTAACAAAAATGGTTCTGACAAATATTTTAATTCACTGCCACGACTGCCAGGCATTACCGCTAAATATTGACCTTGGATGGGTAAGTCCAACAGTTCACGCGCTGCACTTTTGTCGTTAACTAAAGGGATTTGATCCGCGAGCGTATGACCAACAAAGGTACAAGGGATCGAAAACTTGTCATAAAAGGCTTTTTCGAATGGCAATAGCGCCAGCACTAAATCAGTGGCTTTGGCGACCTTAAAAATACGCTTTTGACGCCACGCCCAAATAGATGGACTGACGTAATGCACTGTGGTGATGCCAGCTTGTTTTAATGGTAGCTCTAATCTCAAGTTAAAATCAGGTGCGTCGATGCCAATAAATATATCGGGAGGGTTGGCAATGAAATGCTCAACGAGTTGCTTTTTTATCGCGAGCAAGCGACGCAAGCGAGCAAAAACCTCAACTAAGCCCATCACTGACAGCTCTTCCATTTCGAACAGGCTAGTCGCGCCTTGGGCTATCATACGTGGCCCAGCGATGCCTTCGAACGTAGCATTTGGAAAGCGATTTTTAATCGCGATAATAAAATCGCTACCTAAAATATCGCCGGAGATCTCTCCGGCGACAATGCCTATGCGAATAGGTCTTAAATCAATCTGATTTGTAGTGCGTTGTGGATCCAAAACTGTTCCCTAAAGACTCTTATTTAAAGACTCTTACCTAAAGAGCATTCCCTTAAGACCACTCCCTTAAGGATCTGTTCCTAAAGAATAATCTCCTAAGAGCTATTTCCTAAAGACCATGTACCTGAAAAAATAAGGTTGCTGGAGGTGAATGCCTTAACGAATGATCCCGCGTGCAGACTGGTTGATAAAGTCAGCCATCACGGTCACTCCATCAAATTCTGATTGTGCCAGCTGTTCTACCGCTTCGGTTAGTGGTAATTGCTGTTTATAAATAGTTTTAAAGGCACGTCGAATCGCCATGATTTCTGGCTTGTCGTAACCACGGCGTTTAAGGCCTTCGACATTGATACCGCGAGGCTGGCATGGTTGGCCTGAGCAAATGATATAAGGTGGTACATCTTGATTGACATATGATGTGGCCCCGACAAAACAATGCGCGCCAATTTTGACAAACTGATGAACACCAGTCATGCCGCCAATGATTGCAAAATCATCAACCACAACGTGTCCTGCAAGATTAACACTGTTGGCTAAAATACAATTATTACCTACCACACAGTCATGAGCGACATGAGCATTGGCCATCAGCAGATTGTTACTGCCGATCCGAGTAATCGCCTGATCTTGAATCGTGCCGCGGTGAATAGTGACACCCTCACGCACGATATTATTATCACCCATTACCAAAAACGTTTCTTCACCAGCATACTTTTTGTCTTGGCACTGTTCTCCAATCGATGAAAATTGAAAAAAATGATTGCCAGACCCAATAGTGGATGGCCCTTTAACCACGACATGGGACTCGATAATACAATTATCGCCAATCACTACATCACTGCCGATATAACTCCACGGCCCAATACTGACATTGTGGCCAATGGTGGCCAAGGGATGAACAAATGCTTGCGGATCAATCACTATTTAGTCCTTTCTTGCACACATAATTTCGGCGCTGCACACCAATTTGTCGTCAACAAAGGCTTCACAGTAAAATTTACCAATGCCGCGGCGCTCTTTTAAATAATCAACATGGATATGGATCACATCACCCGGTACTACTGGTTGCTTAAAGCGAACCTTATCGATACCTGCAAAGTAATACAGGGTATCTTCATTTTTTTCAACTGTTTTAAAACCAAGTAGTCCGGTTGCCTGAGCCATTGCTTCAAGGATTAAAACCCCTGGCATAATAGGTTTGATTGGGAAATGGCCCTGAAAGAATGGTTCGTTAATCGATACATTCTTAATTGCATGCAGGCTTTTACCCACTTCAAAATCGATCACTCTATCAATCAATAGAAATGGGTAACGGTGCGGCAATAGCGCCATAATTTCGTTAATTTCGATCGTTGAAATTTCGTTAGACACAATACTATTCCTGGAATTAATTAAATACAATGCCCCCAATTATGGGGCAAACATCACGAGCAAAATCAGTTCACTAATTTTGCTGCTAAGGCTATTAGCCATTTTGACAAGTCGTTCACTGTGGCTGCAATAAGCGTGTAGCTACTCATTTAACCGTAAGCTCAACACTAATTTCAATGCTAAGTTCGATGCTAAGCCTGATCGTTGAGCTTTGCTTCTAGCGCTTTCACTCTTTTTGACATTTCGTCTAACTGGCGATAACGAGCTGCATTTTTTCGCCATTCACGATTGGTTTGTGACGGCATACCTGATGAATATACCCCAGGTTCAGTAATGTTCTTAATCACCATCGTCATTCCTGTGATGGTAACCCCATCACAAATAGTCATATGGCCATTAATCGCACAAGCGCCGCCAATGATACAGTTTTTACCGATAGTCACGCTGCCTGCTAATACCGTAGTGCCAGCGATCGCAGTGTTGTCACCGATAATATCGTTATGAGCGATCTGAACTTGATTGTCAATGATAACACCATTACCGATAATGGTGTTATCAAGCGCCCCCCGGTCAACCGTAGTGCCAGCACCAATCTCAGTATCATTACCAATAGTTACACCACCAGTTTGCGGTATTTTTAGCCACTGACCATTATCAGGCGCATAACCAAAACCATCACTTCCGATAACACTGGCAGAATGCAAAATACAACGCTGACCAATTGTTACTCTATGATAGATGGTGACATTAGCCCACAATTTAGTACCTGCGCCAATGATGCTATTTTTGCCAACAAAGCAACCTGCGCCAATTTGGCAGTTATCACCAATCACTACGCCTGATTCGATCACGGCATTAGCGCCAACGACCACATCGAGGCCTAATTTGGCGCTAGGCGAAATAACCGCAGATTGAGCAATACAGTCCGCAGCGGCAGGTGTTGTATCTAGTAACTGAGCCAACTTAGCATAACCTAAATAGGGATTACTCATTACTAACGCATTGCCTTGGTAATCACCAAGATCTTGCTGGCGCACAATTACTGCACTGGCTTGCGTTTGCAATAACTGACTACGGTACTTTGGATTAGACAAAAATGATATTTGGCCTGTAATTGCGCCATCAAGCGTTGCAATGCTTGAGATTTCGCATTGCTTGTCGCCGATGATCTGCGCACCAATTTTTTGGGCCAATTCAACTAAGGTATAACACTTCATGGGTAACTACTTAGCCTTGCTTACTTTAGCGGCAATTTTAGCTGATATATCGAATTTACTATCAATATAAGCAACAGCACCAGATTGTAAAATTACGTCGTATTTTTCTTTTTTAGCAACTTCATCGATCGCTTTACGGATTTTTTGCAGCAATTTGTTTTCTTCTTCACCTTGACGACGACGAACATCTTCTTGCAATGCTTTACCTTTTAACTTGTATTCGCTTTGCAATGCTTCAGCGTTACGAATTAAATCGGTTTTTTCGGTATCGTTCATCAATGCGCCATCACGCTTGCGCTTTTCTTCAAGCTTAAGTAGCTTTGATTGAATTTTTTTCACTTGATCATAACGATCACTAAATTCTTTTTGTAATTGCTTTTGGATCACTTCACGTTGTGGCAGCTTTTGAAAAATACTCTGCATATGAATAACACCAATTTTCTGTTCAGCGGCCTGAGCAATTGATCCAAATGTCGCGCCAAACATAAGCGCACTAACTGATAAAGCACAAAATAATTTTTTCAAGTGTTTCTCCTGGTTAAAATATCCATAAATTTAGTAAATTAAAAAGTGGTGCCAATATTAAATGAAAACACTTCTAGTTTGTCATTTTCTAGCTCTCGTAATGGTCGCGCTAAACTAAAGACCATCGGCCCCATCGGTGACAACCATTGCAGTGAAATACCATATGATGCTCTAAATTCAGCAGGGTCGGCATAATCATAGATTTGGTCAAGTCCAGTAATGACAGTGTTTTGATAATTATCATAATCAAAGGTAGTGTCCCAAACATTACCGGCATCAATAAAGAAACTGGTCCGTAATGAGCTCGAAATGTCGTCACTAACAAATGGCAGCGGCACAAACATCTCTAAGGTTGCTAAGGCCATCGCATTGCCGCCAATAGAGTTACTAGCGTCAATAATTGTTGTCGGATCTTTTACTTTATTCTCATCAGTCTTGAGATAAATAGCCCGTGGACTGACGGTGCTTGATTTAAAGCCACGTAAGGTGCCACTGCCACCTGCGCGGAAGTTATCCCAAAACGCAAACAAATGTTCCTTATCACCAGTGCTGCCATAACCCGAACCATAACCTAAGCGCACTCGGCTCATCAATGAAAAACTATGACTGTCGTTTAGCGGGATATAATGGCGGTTTTCAAAGTTTAATTTAAAGTATTGAATTTCGCTACCTGGCACGGTCATTTTGCCATTGAGACTGGTTGATAAACCTGAAGTTGGGAAGGTACCACGGTTTAAGCTATTGCGGCGCCAACCAGCACTTAGCTCGAAACTGTTAAAAGTAATATTGTCGCCATTGTCACCACCATAAACTTTATAAAATGGGTCAATTTGCTCGTAAGTATTTAATTCTGAAATTTCATTATGGCGATACGCTATGCCCAGTGAAACACGGCTTAACGGATTAATAGGGAAGCCAAGATCAAAACCAACACCGTAAGAATTATTGTCGTATTCTTCAAAATCGGTAGTGGCCGAATAGTTAATATCAGACCAATAAACACTAACGCCAGCACTGATACCGTCTTGGGTAAAATAAGGGTCTCGGTATGATAAGTTAACACTTTTAGTTGTTTCGTCAGTATTTAAGCTAATGCCAACCTTATTGCCCGTGCCAAGGAAGTTATTTTGCTGTAAACCAAGCTGTAAGCTCAAGCCACCAGAACTACCATATCCAATGCCCGCTTGAAACGACCCGGAAGGTTGCTCTAGCAAGCTCATTTCAACATCAACCCGATCGTCAAAGCCGTCAACTGGAATAATTTTACTTTGAACTTTTTCAAAATAGCCAAGACGGTTCAAATAGGTTTTTGAGCTATCAATCAAGCGATTGTCTAACCAGCTACCTTCAAGTTGACGCATTTCGCGACGTAATACCTGATCTTGGGTATTGGTATTGCCCTTGAAACGAATTTCATTAACATAAACACGCTTGCCTGGCTCGATATTGACATTTAAGGTGACTTCTTTAGTCTCGTCATCGATCTGTGGGTAGGTAGATACTTTAGGGTAAGCATAACCAAATCGCCCAAGATAACGCGAAATCATTTCTTCACTAAAGGTCACCTGAGCGCCATTGTAGGTATTACCAATTTTTAGCGGTACGGTTTGCTCTAAAATCGCTCGGTACTTCTCGATATCACCAACCAAGTTAACAGCAGCAATGGTGTAAACATCGCCCTCGTCGACGTTTAAAGTGATATACAGACCTTTTTTGTCTGGCGACATTGAGACCTGAGTGCTATCAACATTAAAGCGAATATAACCACGGTCTTTATAAAAACTTTGCAGCGTTTCGATATCGCCTTGAAGTTTTTGTTTTTGGTAATTACGATCACCAAACAAACTCCACCAAGGCACTGTGTCGGTTAATTCAAATTGTTCTTTAAGCAACTCATCACTAAAGATGGTATTACCGACCAAATTAATCTGCTTGATTTCGGCCGCATCACCTTCGGTGAACTTGAACGTTAAACCAATACGGTTACGCGGCTGAGCAGTAGAGACAGCTTCAACTTTTGCTGAATATTTGCCGACGCTGTAATAAAAATCTTCTAACCCTTTCGCAATTTCGGTTAGCTTAGTGCGATCAAGCGGCTCTCCTACTCGAACTCCTGAACCGTTCAAGCTTTCGACCAATTGTTCATCTTTAAGATCGTTATTGCCGTCAAATTCAATGCTGGCAATCGTGGCACGCTCTTTAACTTTAATTAGCAGTAACCCACCTTCTTTAAATACCTCGATATTCTCAAAGTTACTCGAACGGTAAAGGGTTTTTATTAAACGTGCGACCGCAACATCATCAAGTGTATCACCGACTTTAACCGGCAAACTTAATAAAGCGGCGCCCAGTGCAACGCGTTGTAATCCCTCAATCCGTATGTCTGAGACAACAAAGGGGGCTGCGGCGAATGAGGTATAGCTAGTGCCTAGCAAGGCAATCGGAGCCAATAGCTTAAAAAACTTCATCATGCTGTATCTTATTATCCTTATCGTTCGACAGCTGTCACAGTCGAGTAAAATCATTAAAAATTGCAATGCTCATTAACATGAACAACAATCCGGCACCTATCTGAAACCCAATTTGTTGAACACGCTCTGGCACTGATCTTCCTGTCAAAACTTCAACAAAGTAATACATCAGATGGCCACCATCAAGTACCGGTAATGGTAACAGGTTGATGATGCCCAAATTTACGCTAATTAGCGCTAAAAAACTTAAAAAGGCGACTAAGCCATAATCTGCACTTTGTCCCGCCCCCTGAGCGATAGAAATTGGCCCACTTAAATTCTTGACCGAAAGATCGCCAGTAACCAGTTTACCAATCATTTTAAAGCTCAAAGCAATAAGCTGGCCGGTTTTGTCTAGCGCTAACCCCATGGCATCGATTGGGCCATATTGTAAGGTCAGTTTCATTTCTTGTGGCCACGGCATCGCTGTTGGACTAAGACCTGCAAAACCACTAACTGAGCCGTCTTTATTTGTCCGGACGGCAGGAGTCAGCTGTGTGCTAAATTGTACAGCCCCTCTTCGATAGCCGATCGTCAAAGAAGTTCCACCACTTTGCTGTACTAATTTAACAAAATCTTGCCACTGCGTAATTTTTAGGCCATCGGCTGTCAACAATTGATCGCCAACTTGCAAACCAGCGCGCTGTGCGGCTGAATCGGCTGAGATTGCACTAAGCGTTAGCTTCACCGCTGGATAGTAAGGTTTAATACCCAGTGAAGCTAGGGAGCTTTGCTGTTCAGGATCAAAAGCCCAATCGCTGGTATCAAGCTGCTTGATCTGGGCATGAGTAGACGGCGGGCTGATGACATTTATCGCTAATGTTTGATTACCAAGTGCGCCAATAAAGGCCAAATTTACATCTTGCCAGTCTTGGATTGCTTGACCGTCAATCTCAGTAATTTGTTGTCCCGGTGCTAAACCTGCTTGGCCCGCAATTGATTGTTGAGTTATTTGACCAATAACCGGTTTAACAGTGTTTACCCCAATCAAATACATTAACCAAAATGCAAAAACAGCAAATATAAAATTGGCAATTGGACCAGCTGCTACGATCGCTATTCGTTGCCACACCGATTTGCGATTAAAGGCACCGCCGAGTTGATCAACGGGAACTGGTGCAACTCGCTCATCAAGCATTTTTACATAGCCACCTAATGGAATAGCAGCAATCACATATTCGGTGCCGTCTTTAGCAGTGCGGCGCCACAAGGCTTTACCAAAACCAATAGAAAAACGTTCAACCACAACACCGCAACGTCTAGCCACCCAAAAGTGACCGAATTCATGAATAGCAACTAATAACCCTAACGCCACCACAAAAGATAATAAATTCCAAATGAAAGTTGCTAGCATTAATAAACTCTCTTACCCTGATTAAGTTGCTTAATACTAAGTAACGCTGACTCACGTGCTTTACTGTCTATCTCGAGCACCATTTCTAAATTAGGCGCTGCGTCTGTACTTAACTTGGATAAAACCTGCTCATTGACAGCCGCAATATCTGTAAATTTAATTTGTTGATTTAAAAAAGCTGCTACGGCTATTTCATTTGCCGCGTTCAAAGCTGTGGTCGCCCCCTGCCCTTGATAACAAGCATCAATAGCGAGTTTAAGACATGGAAAACGTTGATAATCGACCGGTTCAAAGGTTAGATTTGCCAATTGTGAAAAATTGAGCGCTTTAACTCCGGCGTCAATTCGCTCTGGATAGGACAAGGCATAAGCAATTGGCGTTCTCATATCGGGCTGCCCCATCTGAGAGATCACAGAACCATCGACATATTGCACCATCGAATGAATGACACTTTGCGGATGAATCACCACTTCAATTTGGTCACGATTGGTATCAAACAACCAACGAGCTTCAATATACTCAAGGCCTTTATTCATCATGGTCGCTGAGTCGACCGAAATTTTTTGCCCCATCGACCAATTCGGATGTTTGCACGCCTGTGCTGGGGTTACTTTGCTCAATTGGTTCAGTGGAGTATTTAGAAACGGTCCACCAGAGCCCGTCAATAACAAATGACTAACCCCTAATTCGCTTAATGGGCAGTAACCTATTTTTTGTTGTGCTGAAATGGGTAGCGATTGAAAAATAGCGTTATGCTCACTATCAACTGGCATCAATATCGCTTGAGAATTGCGTAACTCGTCAATAAAAAGTTGTCCGGTCATCACCAGCGCTTCTTTATTGGCAAGCAGTAACCGTTTGTTGGCTTTAATCGCAGCCATCGTTGGCAACAACCCTGCAGCGCCGACAATAGCAGCCATCACAATATCGGTACGTTCGTCGCAACAGATATCAACCAATGCTTGTTGACCACCAAGCACTGTCGTTTTACCACCATTAGCGAGTAAACGGGTAAGTGCTTTAGCAGCCTCAGGGTCTGACATCACTGCGTATTGTGGCGAAAATTCATCACAAATTTTATGCATAACCGCGACATTACTGTGCCCTGAGGCTGCAAATAACGCATAACGATCTTGGTTACGTCGTAAGACCTCAAGAGTACTAGCACCGATTGAGCCAGTTGCACCAAGAATGGTTACTTGCGCCATGTTCATTAAACCACCAACATCAAATAACACAAGGCAAAGATAGGTACAGCCGCTGTTAGACTGTCAATGCGATCTAAAATACCACCATGGCCAGGTAAAATGGTGCCGCTGTCTTTTATACCGGCACTACGCTTAAATAAACTTTCACTCAAGTCGCCAAATACCGACGCTAAGCTAGTAACCAAGACTAAAACCAATAGCGACGTTAATTCAATATGATAAAAGTAGCTGTTCGCAACCAACGAGGCTAATAGCGCGGTTACCATGCCGCCTGCTGACCCTTCCATTGTTTTACCCGGACTAACCCTAGGCATTAATTTGTGGCGGCCAAATTGACGCCCCACAAAATAAGCACCAATATCAGCACCCCATACAATAACAAAGGTTGCTACCACTAAAATTGCACCTCGCGATGGCTCGTTATCATAGTCGTAGGCACGTATTGCCATAATACCAATCCAAAAAGGTACTAATGTTAATTGACCAAACAGCGCCTTGATAAACTCATTGTTTGTCCAGCAAGCCTCACCTTTAGGGTACTTCAACACCATTAAGACACTGCAAACCCACCACAATGCACCAACCATCAGCACTGATAAGTAAAGCGGGTGTAATTGATTGCTCTGCCAAATAGCCTCTGTTGGTACCACAACTGCCAAACTGATCAGTGTTAATGCCAGTGACACCGTAAAAACACTTCGAATTAAGCTATCGTTGGGTCGTGACTCAATAGGTTGAGATGATTTGGCAGCGACAAAGGCACCCCATTCCCACGCACCGATCAGTGCAACAACACCGACCATCAGACCAAACCAAGCTAGGGGTAGAAAAAACACACCAGCGAGCGCTAAAGGCGCTAATACCAATGCGGTTAAAATACGTTGTTTTAACAAACTTATTTCCTTTTGTTATTATTTTCAGTCTGCTTGTACTTGTTCACCGGTACAGCCATAGCGACGTTCGGTTGCAACAAAACCGGTAATGGCCTTGGCAAATTCTTCTTGATCAAAATCAGGCCATAAACATTCGGTGAAATACAATTCAGCATAGGCACACTGCCACAGTAAAAAATTACTAATTCGACAGTCGCCGCCCGTTCTAATCAACAGATCAAGTTCGGGTAAATGGGCCATTGATATATGTTGGCCAATGAGTTGTTCAGTAACTTGCTCTGGTTCAAGTTCGCCTAATTTCACTTTATTAGCGACTATTTGACACGCTTGGGCGATATCCCAACGGCCACCGTAATTTGCAGCAATATTGAGTACTAAGCCAGTGTTATTAGCGGTACGCAATTGAGCGTCGGCAATTTTATCTTGGAGTTTTTGACTAAAACGGGTGGTATCGCCAATGATTTGTAATTTCACATTGTTGCGATCGAGGCGCTTAACCTCTCTTGAGAGCACAGTAAAGAAAAGCTCCATTAGCAGCGTAACCTCAGCTTGAGGTCGTTGCCAATTTTCACTGCTAAAAGCAAATAAGGTTAAGGCATTTATCTTTAACTCATTGGCAAACGTTACCGCATCGCGCACTTTATCGACACCAGCCTTGTGACCAAAGACTCTCATTTTCCCTTGACGCTGAGCCCACCGCCCATTGCCATCCATAATAATTGCAACATGACGTGGCAAACAATCACTTGCCGATAATACCTTTTTTAGCTCTGCGATCATTGAGACTCCATCCACTTATTTAATACAAATGCACCATTACCAACAGTACAACCGCATAAATTCACAGTAATTCAATTTATGGTTATCAGCTCTAGAACTGCTGTTAACCCGATAAACTCATGCAGTATTGCCTTTAATGAAACAAAACCTCTGAAACCCTGGGCGATAAATCTTATTAAAACATAACAGGTTTAAGCCATCTGCCACAGTGGAGTTGCTACCTAATGTTGATTAACTAAAAATTAACGCGCTTAGGAGTATACACTCGCTAAGCGCGCTAACTCTAGTGATTCTACATGTTTTAAGCCAAAATCACGCTTAACATGTCAAAAAACAGACAGTTGAATTAAACTTCTAGCAATTCTTTTTCTTTTTCTGCTAGTAATTCATCCATTTCTTTAACGTATTTGTTGGTTAATTGCTGAATTTGCTCTTCACCTTTACGAGCATCATCTTCGCCAACTTCTTTTTCTTTTTCAAGCTCTTTAATATCACCATTTGCGTCGCGACGAATATTACGAATAGCAACACGTCCTTGCTCTGTCTCGCCACGAACAACTTTGATTAGGTCTTTACGACGTTCTTCGGTTAATGGTGGTAAAGGAATACGGATTAGCGCGCCGGCTGAATTCGGATTAAGCCCTAAATCAGAGCTCATAATTGCTTTTTCAACTGCTGCAATCATCGTGCTATCAAACACAGTAATTGTTAATGTACGTGCATCACCAACACCGACATTACCAACTTGGTTTAGCGGCGTATCAGTTCCGTAATATGGCACCATTATTGAGTCCAAAAGGCTTGGATGCGCACGACCGGTACGAATTTTTTTCATTTGGTTTTTTAACGCATCGACGCTTTTCGCCATACGTGTTGCTGCATCATCTTTGATTTCGTTAATCACAATTTTTTCCCGTTAAATTTTTGTCTATTTGGTATTAGGCTGGTTGAGCACAAATTAAAGTGCCAGTTTCTTCACCCATAATCACGCTGCGTAAAGCACCTGCTTTATTCATGTTAAAGACTTTAATTGGCATTTTATGGTCACGCGCCAACGTAAAGGCACTTAAATCCATTACCTTCAATTCTTTTTCAAGTACTGTCGTGTAGTCAATGACTTTGTACATTTCAGCGTCAGGATTTTTCACTGGATCTTCTGAATATACACCGTCGACTTTGGTGCCTTTTAATACGACATCAGCTTCAATTTCAATACCGCGTAAACAAGCTGCCGAATCTGTAGTAAAAAACGGATTACCGGTACCTGCAGCGAAAATAACAACGCGACCACGTTTTAGAGAGCTAATTGCATCAGCCCAGTTATATGAGTCACATACCCCTTTTAAATCAACAGCCGACATTAAACGTGCATTAACGTAAGCGCGGTGCAGTGCATCACGCATTGCCAAACCATTTATTACTGTCGCTAGCATACCCATTTGGTCGCCCACAACACGGTTCATGCCAGCATTGGCTAAACCTTCGCCGCGGAAAATATTACCGCCACCAATTACAATACCAACTTGAACACCAAGTTCAATCAGTTCTTTAATTTCCTGAGCCATTCGGTCAAGTACTTTTGGGTCAATACCAAAGCCCTGCTCCCCGACAAGTGCTTCACCACTTAATTTTAAAAGAATACGACGATATACAGGTTTTGGATTAGCAGTCATTACAGATACCTTAGAATTGTTACTGAACTTAAATCTAAAAGCCATGGTGGGACACTTAGATTTAAATTCATTAGTTTAAATAAATTGCTCAAAACTATTTAGCTTAAAAAAGACCGCAGTTGGTCAAAAACAAACTGCGGCCTATTGTTACTTAATGCTGGGCATTAAGTAAGAAATTACTTCTTAAGTGCAGCGATAGTCGCTTCTACTTCAGCAGCAAAATCTTCTTCTTTCTTCTCGATGCCTTCGCCTAGTTCAAAACGTAGGAAACCAGTTACATCAGCGCTGCTTGCTTTAAGCAAATCGCCAACTAGCTGTGAAGGATCTTTGATGAATGGTTGACCAGTTAAGCTGATTTCGCCAGTGAATTTCTTCATGCGACCAGCAACCATCTTTTCAGCGATTTCTTGTGGCTTACCTGACTCAACAGCGATTTCGATTTGTAGCTTACGCTCACGTTCTACTACTTCGTCAGAAACTTCTGATGGCTTAGTGTACTGTGGGTTAGCAGCAGCAACATGCATTGCAACATCTTTAGCTAGTGCTTCTTCGCCGCCAACTAGGTTAGCGATTGCGCCAATTTTGCCACCGTGTACGTATGCAGCTAGGTTGTCACCTTCGATTGAAACAACACGACGTACTGTCATGTTTTCACCGATTTTAGCAACTAGTGCAGCACGAGTTGCATCTACAGTGTTATCACCTAGAGACAATTCGTTTAATACCGCAACATCGTTCGCTTTAGCAGCGTGAGCTGCAGCAACAATAGCGTTACCTAAAGCAACGAAGCTTTTATCCATGCCAACGAAGTCAGTTTCACAGTTAAATTCAAGCATGGTAGCCACGCCGCCTTCAACTTTAGTGAAAATTGCGCCTTCAGCTGCAATACGGCCCGCTTTTTTAGCTGCTTTAGCTTGACCATTTTTACGCATAAGATCGATTGCTGCTTCGATATCACCGTTAGTTTCAGTCAATGCTTTTTTACAATCCATCATGCCCGCAGCTGTGCGGTCACGTAGTTCTTTTACTTGCT
>Ga0209395_1000945_pt1 | contig 41666 bp, 6 predicted proteins | sample GOMGulsemesocosm_3_FD_184635 | JGI IMG/M metagenome (GOLD analysis project Ga0209395, IMG submission 184635) | Methane-oxidizing microbial communities from mesocosms in the Gulf of Mexico - GOM9D Gulf of Mexico (SPAdes) (version 2) | ecosystem: Environmental > Aquatic > Marine > Cold seeps... | reverse complement strand
CTAAACTCGTCAGAATACTCGACCAATTAGTACCGTTTGCAGAATAAGTAACGTTATTGACAGTAACTTTATAAGTAACCTCAGTTTTAGTTTCCCCTGAGAAGGTTACTGTAGACACTTGATGTTGCAAATTACCTGGTGCTTGTTCTTCAGTAGCTAACACCGTATTTTCTAGTGTTGTGATAATTGTTCTATTAACAACAAGGTCAGTTTGAGTAAACGATGTATTAATTACATCAGCCGTTATTGTCAATGTTCCATTTGAACTTACTGAATTACTAGCTGTAAATTTAGGAGATAAGATTGCGTTGTTGTTAATCGACTCTACAAGTTTATCAACGATCGCTTCAATATCATTACCACTCGTAGCAATTACACTTAAATTTATACCATCGAGTACAAAACTAAATACATCACCAATTAGTACTGAAGAGGATTGACTTAATTGAATCTCTCGTACTTCCGTTGAACTTTGACCAGCTTGGGTTATGGTTGAAGCACTTGCATCTGACTCAACAAATTGACCAGCCCAATCGACCGTAAATGCTTGATCATTAGCTATCCCTTCTATTTGCATTATGCCTGTGGCATCAGTAGACACTGTAAAGCCATCAATAACTAATAGTGCACCAATACGTGAAAATACTTGAGCAGAAGTACTTGTGCTACCTGAAGCTTCATTTCCAACAGTTGTATAAGCTTGACCATTGACGATAATCGAGTACGAATCTCCTGAATCAATTTGGTGATTAAAGAAAACTTTAGAGATCTGTTTTTGAGCAGATGCAGCAGCCTGTACCGTCAAACTATTACTAGCATTGCTAGTAATGACGCCATTATTTGTCAATTGCTGTGAAAGTAATGTTTGTAACTCAGACAGCTTAACATCAGCTCCCAATTTAGCGTGTTTAACAGTGACAGAGTTTATTGATGTAAAACTCACATCAACAGCATCAGCAGTCAATGTGATTGTTCTGTCTGTCGTATTAATAGTAACTGTTACGGGTTTATTACTAGAATCAATCTTAGTTTTAAATGCTGTAAGTATTTCGCTCCATGTAGGGTTAGTGTCTGCTGTAAACGTGTGAACAGTTCCGAAAGCATTCAAGCTATATACATAACCCGCCAGAGGAGTTGTATCATTAAACGTTAATGTATCTTTTTGAGCAACATTCGTATCAGCTGAAACACTAACTATTGGCGTGCCTGGCAAGGCTCCTGAAACATTAGCAGGTGTCGCAGCGCTGCCGTAAATTTGATAAGTTTTACCATCAACAGTGGTTTGGTAAACAGTACTATTATTAACAGTTTCTACTTTGCCTGCAGCACTGGTGATTGTGAACGCTTGATTTGAGTTTTTAGCTGTTAATGTCAAACTGCGGTTAGCGACATCAATCACTATATTAGATGTATCAAACAAAGCATGATTCGTCGAAATCGCTGTTCTTAAGCCTGATAAGACTTCTGTCCATGTAGCATTAGCATCGGCGACAAATTTAATAATCGTAGAATCAATAGCCTTACTATCATTGTTAGTATTAGTAACATCACCAAAATTAACTATATATACACCATTGTCGATTAATGCACCGCTAACAAAGGTTACAGTTGAGACTTGAGCTTGTACATTACCAGCCAGTGAAATCAAACTATTATTACGAACTAAATCAGACGATACATCAAGATGAGTAGTTTCAACAACAGTTGGGGTACCAAAGGTAAATGCAGAATTAACGGCACCGGTAACTGATATATTTAAAGAATCTACATCCACTGTTGCACTAACAATTGATCCTGTTTGTGCAAGGGAATGTCCTAACGCAGTTAATAAACTCGTCCAACTAGTTGTTACAAGCGTACCGTTAACAGTATCACCAACAGAAACTGTTACTTTACTTCCAGCAACGTTAACGCTTAATGATGTTCCAGATACCGGTGTATAAGAAGCACTATAGCTAATCTGACTAATTTGAGCTTGATTGATACCAGCTTCAGTTGTAGTCGTACTATCCCCTGTTGCCCCCGCACCACCAGATACAGCAAGTCCTCCTTCTGTTTGACTCGTTTTACCATCAACGTATTCCCCATCCGCACCAGCTGCAGTAGTACGAATCTCTATTTGCGTATCTGTGCCGCTATCTTGTGCTGATTTAAGTTGCTTAACATCTATTACGCCGTCTCCCTCTCTAAGAGTTATACGGTATGCATAAGCATCAGCATCAGTATTGTCATAAGCAAGAGAAGAAAGTACTTGTGGCGCCCCACTGATTTGAGATACATAATTCTTCCATTCGTCATCAGTGTTTTGAATATCTCCACTAATAATGCTGATGGCAGGTAACTCTGCAATGCTGCCTTTAGCGTCAAGAATTATACTACCAGCTGTTTTTTCTGCACCTTCACTTGTTGCAGTCTCGATACGGTCAATATATAAGTTTTGTCCTGCACTTATGAGGATATCGTCTCCAGATGCCGTATTTTGAACATCTCGAGCCCACAAATGACCACCAGCAGAAATATCAATTACACCATCGTTTGCACGTACAGATTTAACAAATAACGAATCGGCTTCATTAATCGTAATCGAACCACTTAATGTTGAATGAGCACTTATAGATCCTATGAGTGTATTAATATCAATCTTATTACTTGCACTAACACTTAAGTCGTCCGCGATAAAGACTGAGGCACCATCCATTGTTAATGATGTTGCTTGAACCTTCATATCATGTATTGCACCAACGATACCTCCCGATACAATCAATGTACCTTCAATATCTAAATTGACATTTTGTGCTGAATCATAATTATCTAATCCACCAATGAAACCACTCAAAGCCCAATTACTAGTTAAGCCAACATAAATGTCTTCTTTTGCACGTAAATCAAAGTTAGACGCTTTAAGTGATGTCGTTTTGATGTTTATAAAACCTGTATCTTCCTCTTCAACAGATTTGTCTGAATTGTTATTGGCATCTACACCTGATTTAAGTGTCGATGTTCCTTTAGCTGTAATCGCAACATAACCAATATTGCCATCATTAAATGTACCATTATCTTTAGCGGTAATGTTGCCGCCCACGATTACATTTTTACTTGAAATTAGCTCTAAGTGATCTTTAACACTAAGAGTACCGTTGAGTGATAAAACATCACCAGACTCAATAATAATAGAGTTTGACGTTAAATCCCCTGGTAGTAGCCCTGATTGATTCCCTTCGACATTTACACTGCCATCTGCATTAAATGTTTTTGGAGTTGTTCCGAATAAGAAGTTATTACCAGCTCGATATTCCATCGATTCAGTCGCATTGAAGAATTGATAGAGATCGACGCTACCATTAACTGCACTAAAACCAATACCTTTAGTATGCTTTATACCAAGTGCGTTCGATTCTGGGTTTTTCACCTGAATATTACCAAACTCACTTTCTAGACGAACATAATCACCTTGAACGAGTGCCGAACTTGCGACTAACAAGTTGTTCTCTACAGTAATATTAACGCGACTACTACCAGTAAGGCTTGTTATTGCATTGATAACTTTCAAACCAGCGGTTAACTCTAAGTCCCCATCAGTTTCAGTCAGTTGAATATCGCCAGAAGTTGTCTGTGCATTCAACTCATTTAAGGCGATTTCTAGTCCTGTAATTCCGGTGCTTGCCGACAAATTAAGGCGCTTAGCAACAATATCTACACTTTCATCAGAACTACCTTCTAAAATAGCTCCTCCACTGGACGTAAGATTGACAATGCCAGCAGAAGCCACTGAACTAAGTAATAAGTCTGCACCACTGCTATCTTTGATTGTACGTGTTTCACCGTCTTCAAGGTAAACACCAGCAATAATACTATTTACAGCAATATCACCAATAGCTGTAATAGAAACATCTCGTCCACTTTTGTTTGAAGAAAGTGTGAGACTATCAACAGTGACCGCATTATCAGCATTAAGTATAAAGCTGCCATCGAGTAATTGAGTATCGAAAATTCTAACGTTACGATTACCTTGGTTAATCGTCACATCACCAGGGAGTGTTGTTGCAATACTCGCAGCATTAACTTGTGTATTGATTACAATTGGGGCCATCGCCTTAATGATTAACTCGTCAGCCAGAATTTCGTCTGAATTAACAAAAGTACGTGAAACAGTACCTTGCGCATTAATTGTAATATCTCCACGCTCGGCAGTAGTCAGCGTTCCAATCGATATGTCTGCATTAATTGAAGAGTCTGAATTGGTATCAAAAGTAGTTAACGTAATATCATTTCGATCTGAAACGCCTAACGCAGCTGCTTTGATGACTGTCAACTTACCTACATTAGTAATAGATATAGCACCATCAGTCGCCATCACACTATTTAACACCAAATCACCTTGGTTAAATAATGAAATATCACCGGAGCCTAATAAGGAAAAATCAACAGTATTGACATTAGTATTGGCAGTTAAGGCGTTATCAGCGATAACAGATAAAGAATTAGCCGTTATTAAGCCTTGTGTTTGAACTGATTCACCATCAATCAGCGTTTGAGAAACAGTTTGCTCAAAGCGCCCTTCTATCGCCGAGATATTGACACTTGATAGTGCACCGCCTGCTGTTAAGGCAGATTGGTCAAGCGTAATATTACCGCCATAAGTACCGGCCGTTAGTTGGATAAGACTCGATCCTGCAGTAGTAGTTAAACTTGCAGTTAAACTCGCGCTAATACCGCCATATTGACTGGCTGACTGCCCTGTTTTTAAATCAATTAAGTCATCGGCTAAAATCGTTGATTTAAGTGTTATTTCACTGCCAGAAGTAGCTGATACAGACAATGTATTAATAGTATCGTCTAATTCATCCATTGCATCTAAAGCTTCAGTGCCAATAACACCATCTAAATTCATTGATTGACCAGAATTTAAGACAATCGACTTAGCACTTAAGAAGGTAGAATTAGCTAATACAAGATCACTGTCTGTGGTTAGCGTTAACGTATTACCCGCCACTAATTTGGCTTGTGAAGCGATAGTAGCGCCATCAGGTAAAACACCGACTACATTTAAATGATCATCACTAGTAATGGTTAAATTGTTATCTGCTGTTATCAAACCGCTCAAGGTTGATTTACCACCCGCGTTCACGGTGATATTCATTCCTTGAATAGAGTTATTCCCAAAGGCTGCACCAATACCTTGTATAGTTTCCTCACCAACAACCGTTGAAGTAATCGTTTGAGTGCCTAGAGTTTGTTGCGTCTCCCAAACGGTCTGAGACTCAAAAGTTGTGACCAGTAAATCATGATTAATTTCCGCATACACTGGACGATAATCAAAACGGTCATCAGACTGATAGGTTAAATTGTATTCCAGCTGAATTCGTTGATCATAAATATTGTGTAAAGCAGACTTCCATTCATAAACATAATCTTTAAAATCTTCTTTCACCGTTATCTGAATTTGGTCACGATAACGGACACCATAATTTTTATTATTACGCTCAGCCCAGCCCTCATCAGACGTGTAAGACTCGGTGTGAACATCAGTATGTTGACTGTTTAAAGCCTTAACAGTACTCCAACCTCTTTTAGTACTTTCAGTACCAGGGGCATAAAGGTCTCTCCAACTCCATCCTTTATAAGTGTAGCTATTTACATAACCTAATGATTGATAGGTCCAAGCAGTATAGTATTTAAAGCCACCTGCATTTTCTGTATGTGAGCTTTCACTTTGTTTAATCAAACTTCCATAGTTGTAGGCTAATGCATCAAAATACTGGCTATCAGCGGTTATTTGATTTGTAAAACTGGTACTTTTTGTTCCTTTATTCGTGCCATCTTGATACCAGGTAGCCGAAGGAGCTCCTGATGATGTAAATGAGGCATGAACTGCAGCTGATTTTGTTTCTGATGTCGTTTTTTTCCAATCCCAGTTTGGATCATACTTCATAGTTCCGTTTTTATCTGTCGGTGACATAGTAAATACGCGATCACCAGTCCAAGCGTCATAACTAGTTTTCCAAACGGCATCACCATATTGATTATTATGGGAAACATCATTTTTACCAGCAGCTAAAGCATTTAACTGTGCTTGAGTGAAGCGTGAACCAGATTGATTATAACTAACATCGGCATTATCTTGATATTGGCCAACAAACTCACCAACATTGGTATTAGAGTTCAGATAAGTACTTGACGATGCCTCAACCCACGTTCCTTTTGTATCACTGCCAGAGACATCAGAATCATTAACTAAGAACTTTGCAACTCCAGATGATACCAAACGTAAAATATCAGCTTGTGCACCGGTTGGCATTCGAACGTATTTATCTTTCCAGCCGTCAACGTCAATATGATAATACTGCTGATTATTTGCATTGGCAGTCCAATCTGGACCATTCCATACCACACCCCATGGCGTGGTTTGCCCTGGCGTCACTGTATAAGCAGTACCATTATAGCTACCTGTTAACTTCAGATTGGTGTAGCCCATTTGATATACAGGCATGTAGCCCAAGTGATTTAATACGGCTTGTTTTTGTGCATCATTTAACTGAGAAAAAGTACGGTAAGCTGATGATTTATAATCTACTGTGACTGCTTCAGCTGTTCTATTAGCTAAAGCTGAATTGCTCGCAACACCTGCGTTATTCCAGTCAACTTTATCATTAAAGTAATCGATACCTTCAATGAAGAACTCACGGAACTCCATGCCTGTGTTAGCATTTGGGTTGTAGTAACCAAGCTGTTGGAGGGTGACTGACATTGAAACAACGTCATTACCAACTTTTACTTTCTCTTCACCAATTTGTTCAATTGTCGATGTTGTAACCCACTCTATGACTGGTACCTGAATTGTACCAATGGCAACTTCGCGACTACCTGTAACTATTGTTACATCTTCAGAGATAACCTGAATTATTGGACGTTTAAGTTCAATATCAGTACCTACTGCAGCCGAGGCCTGTAAGTTAAATTCTCCGCCAGTATTAATTGTCACGTTACCAGTCGCATTAATAGTACCTGCACCAATCACTTCAATTAGCCCATTGCCTAAACTTGCAACATCAATTACTCCCTCTAAGACTGATCTATCCGCGCTAGTATTAACCCCAGCTTGAAGACGAATATCCCCTTTAGAACCAACTTGTCCACTAACAATAAGTTGAGAGTTTGCATTTAATAACAGTAAACCGTTCTCATTGGTTACTTCAATAATTCCAGCGATCGATACTAATGGTCCGGCCAGATGAACAAGTATATCGCCCTTTATTATCGCCGGGATATTCTCTGGTGCTACTTGAGAAGCTGCTGCAGACAATGATATAGAATTACGTGCTTGAATAAATACTTCGGATTGGTTTGCCGTTGCATAAGCATAACCACCTGCCAAAATATTAACTTGTGCCCCTAGTATTTTAATATCATCTTTAACATCAACAGAACCCACTAATGTCACATCACCTGAACTAGAATTGATCGTTGCCGTGCTGGTCACAGATTTCTTATTTTCATCGACTCCAACAACCTGACCAATCTGGCCTTGAATATAAATGCCATCGTTCGCTAATACCGAAATATCACCATCGATTGCTGTATCTAACACACCACCCGAGACGTAATCTGTACCATCTAAAATAATAGGTTTAACCCAAACGCCAATGTTAGACGAATGCGATCCACCTAATATACTCAGTTGATCATTTGCGTGAATAAGATTATCAATAACAATTAATGAATTTGAAGAAATCGTAATATCAGCACCGTCATCATCAGCACGAACAACACCCGATAGCTGTACCTGTCCGATCGCATTGATTTGTACTGAACTGTCACTTGTATCTATTAACGCATCAATATTAGAGTTTGTTGTAATAGAGCTATGCTCAGAAAGAGAAACACCTAGGCCGCTGGCATCTTTACCTGCACGTACAACAACCTTTCCGGTTGCAGCAAGGAAACCACCAAATTCTTTATGGGCATAACCGTTTTCGGAATCAAGTCCTGTACCACCAATATAAATAGCTTTAAAAGAACGCAAGTCTAAAATGGCATCATTACCTTGCCAAGTTACAGTATTCGTATCAAAGTCATAATTAGCACCAGCTCGTGCGCTACCAATGAGTTCTAATGTTGCTGCTTCTAACTTTATTTCGCTATCATTTGCTTGAGTGTATAACTGAGCATCTGCACCTAAAATAATTTGACCTGAGGCCGTTAATTCTAATAAACGATCAGCTTCGATAATAGCGCCGTATGATTGCGTATCACCCTCGGTTGGATTTACATTACCAATTGATATGTCACCGCCAGCTTCCATGGTTAAACGTTGATTAGCCTCTGAGGCCGTTAAGTCAGTATTAAATATACTTAAATCACGCCCAGTTTTTATCAGTAATGAACCAGAAAAGTTGAGAGTACCGGAGATGGATGCGTCTTCAGTTGCTTGAATCGTTACTTCATAATCGGCTAATGAATCAGTAGCATGAAGGCTATTTAATACTCCTTCTATAACTAGATTTTTGCCTTTCAAATTCAATTGGCTAGTCGTTTCTATATCACCAGCTTCTTTTGCTAGAGTTAACGTCCCTAATTCAGCCGTGATACTAACTTCGGTTAATCCTGCATTATTTTTACCAATACTTGAATTAATAGTGACATCATTTAGGCCTGTAATGAGGATTCGACCAGAATCACCTATTGATTGGAGTACAGACGAAGAATGGGTATAAATACTTGTAACACCAGCTTCAACACCTATACCAGCATTAATAATGATGTCACGATCAGCTGTTAGGTCGCCGCGAACATCAATTGAACGACTCGCATTAATAATGATATCTGCATCGCGCCCAGCAGCAATCAAACTCCCGACTAAAATAGAGTCTCCTACAGGATTTAATTCAATATTACCGCTACGAGTTTCCAAAGTGCCTAATACTTGTAACTCAAGCCCCTCACCAGTGGTGCCTGACAAAAAGTTTACCGACTCATAACCAACCACATGATTATTAATTGTAACTTTACCACCCATCGCACCAGCTTTACCAAGGTTAACCACTGATCCTTTAGTGCTTGCGTCAATTGCGTAGGTACCATTAGAAGTAACATCCGCAGTAGTTGCCTGACTAAAGCCTAATCGTTCAAGTCCAACTGATCCGCTGTTGTTTAAAATAAACTCATGGAAACTGGTCAATTTTAATCGACCATCTTCTAGTCGAACTTGTAGTTGAGTATTATTCAGTGTCTGCTTACTACCAATAACTGGAGAGCCAGTTAAAGATTCGATAACTGTAAATTGAGTAGCATAAAGAGCCGTCTTAATGTCTTCGGAAAGTGAACTAGTTCCTGTATTCGTTAGCGTTTCTGATTTTGGTACTGTAATTAGACCAGTAACTTTATGTGTACCTAGATCAACGGTCAAACTCAACACAACATCAGCGCTTAAATCACCGTCAGCAAATTCAACAAAAGCATCCGCAAAGATTTCATTAGTCCAGGCACTGGCTAAAACAGTTAAATTCCCTGCTGAGCTTAAATTAATTGACGAATTTTCAAGCCCTGTTGTAAGCTTGCTTGAGCCATAAATAACAATACCTTGATCGGCGTAATTATCAACGGTTCCTTGAGCTGCAATTCCACCACGTACATCAATAAGACTACCAGCATATAAGTCACGTCCTAAACGAACCTGACCTTGCGTCGCTTCAATACTAATAATTGACGCACCATTACCATATTCACGAGTTGTCCCGAGATAAGAACCACGGCTATCCGAATGATCGAGAATGTCCCCACCTGCAACGATTAAACCAAATAATTGGGCATCATCAGCTGATTTTATATGAATCTCACCATCACTATTACTAGTCGCAATACGAGTGCCACCTGGCATTTTAACACCGATACCATCTCCATCACGCCCAGCACCACCTTCTAACTGAATCAATTGGTTAGCACGAATAGTAGCGCCAATTTCTACAGTACCACCTGATTCTTTAAGTGCTTGTCCACCTAAATACAACTGACCAGTCGCTTTTAAATTAACCAGAGACTCTTCATCAAACCATTCAATTTCAGAGCCATTATCGGTAAATACAGTATGACCGCCTGAAATAATCGAACCAATGAGCTCAGCATGACCTTTAACATCAATAATAACCGAACCACCTGAGTTATCAGATGTTATGCCCGCCGCCGTCAAGCCTCCAGCTGAAGTCACTTTAATCGACACATCATCATCAGCGCCGGCAACAGAAGTTGTTATTAAGCTAACGGATTTACTTGCCGATATGGCGCTATCAACATAAATTCGTTGACCTGCTATAACAGTTACTTGTGAATCGCCATTACCGATCCAAGTAACACCTTTATCTGAAATTAAACCACCAGCAACTACCGAACCATTAATGATGGCATCTTGTCCACCATGCAAAGTAATATTAGAACCTTCAGTTAGTGTATTTAGTCGTGCAGTTTCATGAATGAAAAGACTCACACCCTCTGAATTAGCACCGCCAGATATGCCAACAGGTGTACCATCTAAAGCAACACCACCTTTGATTGTAATATCCCCCGTAACAATGGCGTTACCTTCCCAATATACCCAGCTATCTGATTGCAATGATAGATCTGAATTGTTACCACGTAGATCAATATCTCCTCGAACAATAATGTCTTTCTCACCTGTGACAGTGATATCTTGTTCATTGCCAAGTGTGATCAACGTGCCAGTTAGTAAGAAGCCATATCCACGCTGTCCCACCAATTCATGGGGTTGTTGTATTTGAATTTCATCAACGACACCGTCAAATACGGCATCATAGGCATAAACTAAATATTCATTGGTTCCATCATTAATTAACCAACGATTTTCTTTTAACTCGCTAGTTTCGATATTCAAAGTATCATTTTTATAATGTAAATCAGCAGTAAACCCACTCATGACGTGTTCTTGAAATAGAGCAGTGTCCGGTGTTGCATTAAAATAGACAGGATTTGAATGCCACTCAAGTCCTAACGCCTCTAATACTCTAAATTGCTGGTCTGCAGTTAAATCAGTAAATGGCAGTTCTTCGCCTAACTCAGTCAATTGTGGGATCTGCACAGTAGTCCACTGCATCTCTGAATTACGATATTCAAATGCATCAGAGCCATCCAGCTGAACTAATGAATAGACATCTTCACCTGTCTCTTCATTAGTTTCTTTTGATAATTCACCTTGAACGAAAGTTAAACGGAAATCTGCGCCTTGGCTCCATACTTGGCCGCTAAAACGTTCATAACCTAAATGCGCTAGAATAAGATCCTGTTGCTTAATTGATAAATCTGCCCATGCAGTTGAAGCAACAGCTTCAGGCTCTTCCCCCCACGCAATATCACCAACAACATAATCGCCTGAGGTTCCTTCAGTAAAACCAGTGCGAATTAAAGCTTCTCCATCTTCAATATCTGCATTGGCATTGTAGAAAACTTGATGTTGATAAAGCGTGTAACCTAATGATTCAGCTACAAACTGTCGCTGTGAAAAATCAAGTTGTTCGAAACTTGAAAATTCATTATCCGGTTGACCCACGCCACCCCAATCAATCAAGTTATAATCAACTTGATTACCAGCGACAAAGCCTGCTTTTATCTGAGAACCTACGGCAGCATCGGCATTATAATAACTGATACCTGTATATTGCTTATAACCTAAGCTTGCTGCCACTACATTTTTTTGTGTATCACTTAACGATGCAAAACTTGCACTTGCGCTAGGTGTGGCGACATCGCCCCAGAAGATATTGCTATTTTGATAATCGGTGACAACACCTTGTTCAAAATCGGTAACAACTCGTTTCTCTGGGTCTGATGCTCCAAGATTAGTAAAATAGTACCCAGTAATTGTTGAACCAAAGCCTAAGGCATTTGCCACTACTTCTTTTTGCGCGGTCGTGAGGTTTTCAAAACTACTGTCACTATCAGGCGTCGCTAAAATACCCCAGGCGAGTTCATTAACATCATATTCAGGGAAGTAAGAAAGGTATTTAGATGCGTCAATTTTTTGATTTATCGTCAATTCAGATAAGGTAGCATCAGAAGCAGGAGCACCATCAGTTCCCCAAACTGCGCCGGAATCGAAGTAATAAGCCCCAAACGTTGACCGATCATCATCCGCTTCGCCAGTGGCTATAATACGTTTGAATTCAAATGAAGGTTCAACACTATAACCTAAGGATACAGCAACAGCTTCCTTTTGAGTCTGAGATAAACTCGCAAAGCTCGCATTATCACTAGGCGCTGATACACCGTAAAGTGCCCAATCAATTTGTAAATTACTATAATCGGCAGAATCCCCTTCGATTAAAGTCGATTTAAGCGTTCCATTATTTTCGTTGAAATAGTAAGTACCATCTAGTTTTTGATACCCTAATGATTGTGCATATGCAGTTTGATCAGCTTGCGCTACATCACCTATTTCTAGTTCACTAAAGACTTTGTTTGTCGAAGGATTGTAAAAGAGTCCATCCTCATAAAAAGTGTAGCCAAGACTTTCGGCAATTTGTAACTTTGCAGCGTTAGACAAAGCACTAAATGGGGTAAAATTGGCAATTGATGTAACGCTAGCACCATCTTCTAATGTTAAACCTTTACCTGATAACACAGCAGCTAACTCTGCTGAAATGGTGCCCTGTTTTAAGGCATTAATGATTTGGTCATTAGAGTTACTATCAGTAGTAAGTGTTTTTCCAGGAATAGTGTCAAAGTAACTGGCGTAATCATTAAATGTTTCGCCGTAGTTCAAGTTCATTTCACCAGCGGTTACCATGAAACCACCTAGGCGTAGCTCACCCTCGGTATCAATATTTAACTGAGTATTAGTACCCGAAATAATCCAGTTATCACTTTCTTCACGAGCACCTACAACAATAGATGCACCAGAATCGACATGAAGATAGTTATCAGATCGCAAGGTCATGGATGTATCATTGCCTTGTGCGGTTAATGCAGCGCCTTCCAACAAGACCATGCCCGTGCCGGCGTTCACATTAATACTGGCGCCAGAACCTTCAACGAATATAGCTGTCGCACTGATGATAGAGGCTGAAGTATTCATTTCAATACGGCCATTATCAGCAGACGTCATCACGACACTACCTTTGTCAGCAGTGATTGAGTTAGCTTCTTTACCGTAAGTAACTAACGCCGCTTCCCCTGTCGAACCATCCACATTGATCTGTACTAAATTCTGTCCTTTAATCCAACCCGAGATAATTAATTGCTCTGATAGATTAATATAGGTTTCTTTAGCCGAAACTCCAGAGTCTGGCGATCCCATTGGATCATGCAGGTTATTACGAAGCACTTCCATTAAGCGTGAGTTTAAGCTGAGTGATTCCGTTGATTGAACATCGCCAACTATATTAATGCGATCTGCATGGAGTTGAGCTTTGTCATTAAAGCGTGCATTGAAATTAAAACTTCCAACCGTAGCATCTTCAACATCACCAATGTACATCACAACGCCAGCAGCTTGATGACCAATCTCTAGTAAATTGAATCCATCGCGTAAGGCCGTTAGGTCGCCCATACCTAATTCCATTGCACCAGTATTTCCACTTACAGAGAAATCGCGTCCATACGTTGATTGCCCAGCACCACCAACATTATAATTTTGAGTAGCGTCTTGAGCTCTTAACACTAAATTTCCAGTACCACGTACCATATTTGAACCAGAGCGGAAGTCGATATCATCAGCAATAAGGCGAATGTCTCCACCATTCACGGCTTCTATAACACCACTTTCTAGGTCAAGCAGTGCTTCGCGCCCTGCAAGTTCAATATCGACCTTCCCACCGTTTGAAGTGTACAGGCCACCCTTAACGCCTCGCTCTCCATCTTGTATAAGAAGGCTATCTGTTTCCCGAATAACAATATCAGCATTAGCTGCTGTTCCTGTATTAACGAAAGTAAAACGCTCAAGCGTAGTATTTAAAACACCCTTAACTCCAACTGATTGAAGATTAAAATGACCAGTTGGTGCGGTTAATTCTGCATTAGTTACATCTAAAAGACCGCTTGCAGTCAATTTAAGGCCTGTTTTCCCCCATGAATAACCAGTATCAGAACGCATAATCGTAGAGCTTGATATATCAGTGACTTCAATAGAGTCGATGTCATTATTGAAACTAATTTGACGATCACGATAAATGAAAGCGGACTCTTTGAGCTGTAAGAAATCAGTTGAGTCAATAGTATCCAAAACAACGCGGTCATATCCTGAGCCGCCAGTAATATCAAGCAATCCACCGAGATCGGTCGTAATCAAATTATCACCACCAGTAAGCGTCAGTTCTGTTTTAATAGAATTTTCAACTCGGATAGTGTCGTTACCAGAACCAGCAATAATGGTGTTTTTACCAGACCCCATATTAATACTCGATGCCCCTGTTCCACCTCGATAATTATCGTTACCAGAACCCCCTAAATAACTCAAACCACTTACATCGCCACTAACAAAGGTATCATTACCAGCGCCACCAGTAATGGTAGAACCCGCAGTCCCGCCTAAAATGATAAACGTGTCGTTACCTTCTCCGCCATCAAAGTCGAGTAACGCATCAACACCCTGGCCAACAAATATAGAATCATTGCCCTTGCCGCCTACTGCAACAATTTTCCGCACACCCGTATGGATCGCTTCGACGCCTAATGCTTGTACTTTGACTTCCCCTGCCCGATAAGTAATGACACCTGAATTAGCATCCTCATCATAGAGAGACTCAACGCGGTAAGTTTCGTGATAAAGGTCACCATATAATTTACCTTCAGAATCACCATAACGGGCAGCTTCATCCCCCATATGTAAATAAAGCACATCATTAATTTGGTTGGTTATAACGGGTGGATTTCCCCAACTCCATGAATAACCCGCTGATATACTGATCCCTGCGACGGTTACTTTGGCCGCCAAAGATGCACTAGCAGCAGTTAATTCAATTTCACCACTGAAGCCCGCTAACGTAGTATTAATTTCAAATAAACCCATATCTAGATTAACATCTAGCGAGCCGTAAACGCTGGCTGCAAATAACTTATCGCTGAATGTCATCGACATGCCAGCCTTAAGTTTTAACACCCCCATGTCGACAACTAAATCAACAGAACCCTTAATTTCAAATTCGCCGTTAGAGCGTAAATAACCACTAACTTCAACATCAAGTACACCAAAGAAATTTAAACCAGCCTTATCAACACGTATTTCAAATACGTCGTCAACAATACTCAACCCACCTTTAAAATCGATATCAAAGGCTAATATTTTAATAGCACCATCGAGTTCAAGGTTGAATATAGTATCCGCTTTTATTACGTCACCATGTAAAGTTGTATAATCATCCGACCCAGTATTAATTTCCAATATTGCCGCAGCATTAATACCAATTGCAGCTATGCCCAGTTCAACATTAGTTGCAGCACGTAAGGCAAAGCGATCTTCTGTTATGGCCGCTGCACCTTCAAATTCGAGTTCACCAAAAGCACCTAAATCAAGCTTCATATCTAAAGCAGCTTGAACACCAGTAGAATCGATTAATAAATCAACACGTCCTTCTAAGCTAATAGCATCTGCTATATTTATTTCGCCAGCACCAGAAATACGTAATGTTGATGCATCGATGTCAACATTTTCGTATTCACCAGGGACCACATTACCATCAGCATCTAACTTTAAAGCTCTAACGGATTGAGCCACCGATGTCGTATTAATTTGCAGCATCGCAAACGCACTAATTTCGAATAGACCAGCGCCATCTATAATCTTAGACCCACCAGGAGCACCAACTTGTAGAGCACCATATAAACCAACATTATCACCGGTGGCAAAACCTAAAGTACCAGCGACAGAGATAGGTTCAAGCAATAAGTGGTCAAGTGTCATATTGACGTTTACTTCAGTACGTTCCGTACTCAACAGGATAGAGAACCCGCCGTCCATTTTTAAAGCACCACTTAATAAATTAAGATCACCAGTGCCTTCAAGAGATAAGTAAAAGTCTTGAGCCGCTGTTTTGCCAGGAGGAACATTTGAGATGGTTATAGTCTCTGAACCAATTCTCGCTTGAAACTCTTCAGGCACCTCATAAATTATATTTTCGCCTGTTGCGTTGAGAACTAATGCCATACTGTCAATGTTCAACTGCGCAACAGGGCCGAGGCCAACATTTGCATCTTTGAGGATTGCACTTGCTGCAACCCCTTTACTATTTGCAACCACTAATACTTGAGCTTGTTCAACATCTAAACCAAAACCATCTGGGCCAATTTTAGCTGATGCATCAATAAATAAATTAAATTCTTCATCAGTCAATTTAAGTTCAAACACACCGTCTAATTGCAGTAAATCAAATGCATTAAACTCTGCTTCACCTTGTACACGTATTATTCGTTCATCAAAATCAAGAATAATTGGTTTGGTTACATCACCGGTTTCAATCAAATACCCCGCATTTACAGGGCCATTTTCGGTCAATTGATAAGTTGATTTAGAGAAGTCAACAACGGATCCATCACCACTAATTGTTTGGTTCAGATCAAGCATTGCCTCGCTTAATTCAGCGGTGATTCCATCTATACCAACTAATCCAGCCTTAGCAAGATCAACCTCTGCCGCAAAATATACACCTGGATCAAGAGGGTTAGAATCCAGCATAAATACAGCACCAATATCCAAGTCTTCAACAGCTAAGCCAAAAGCATCTGAATTCTTGATACTGCCGTCAATTCTATTAGTATCTGGATTTTCTCCCCAATAGCCACCAACACCGACAAAACCATAAACATCAGTCAAACCTAAAGACAAAGATGTCACTGTACGTTCATCGCCATTAGTTAAGGTAACCGTTTCAGAACCTCTTTTTGTCAACGCCATTGAACCAGCTATTTGCATAACGCCTGCAAGGTCGCCATGAAAGTATTCAACTTTTGCTTGAATTATTTCGTCACTGAAGTCTAGGTAGACAGGGTTATCATCATCTCCAGTATCAACTTTGAAGCCTTCGTCACCCCAGTTACCCGTGAGCGGATTAGTGTTCCCTATATGGGTAAAATCAACATGGGGCATTGGTAAAAATAAAGCTAATGCTGGAGGAATGAAAGGACTTGAACTTGTGTTAAGGTTAATTTCAACCCCTTCTACACGAGCATCTAAAATAGAATCCATGCCAATAAGTTCAGCAGACTCAATCGTTGCTTTACCAGCATAATAAGTCGGTAATTGTCCTTTCAATATATTAGGTAATGTAATACCAGCAAAACCACTAGCTTGCATAACAGCAATACCAAAGGTTGTACTACCTAATTTTAGACCTACACCATCTTCAGCGCCGCCGACGCCAGCAAAACCAGTTAAATTTGACCCGCCAATAGTTAACAATTCAACATCATGAATAATATGCTCAGGCAAGCCAAGTTCTGATAATAAACCGGTATCAACTGTAACGTTAGTAAGTGTAGTCCCTTTCGATATAGCCAAAGAGCCACTAAGCTCTAAGAAATCTGACATTTTGAGATAAGCATTTTCGACGCGGGCCGCGATTTCAATTTTATCATCAAAATCTAGTGCGATAGTGTCACCGTTTAATGTACTCAACACTAAGCCATCTTCGCCATAAGATTTAATATAATCTACGTTTGGAGTTGATAGGTCACCATCTTGAGTAGCGTTATTTGCGGCGCCAAAATTTGTCGCAACAGTAACATTTGAAAGTCTGGCCTCAATAACACCTTCCATGCCGATCAGACCAGCCTCTTCGATATCTAACTTTAACGTGCCGAGTGTATAATCTTTATTATTAAAAAGAGCTAATCCGACATTAACATTACTAGCGAATACACCTACAGCATCTGTTTCTCCTTCACCAAAGTATGGAGTTCCTAAGCCAACAAAAGCATTTAAATTAGCACCAATGAGGGTTAAGTAAGTGAAATCTGTAGTATCTTTTGATAATGAATGTGGCAATCCAGCCCCTTCAATAACAAGATCTTCTTTTGTTCCGACTTGCAGGGATATGTCACCTGAAAGGTACACAAAATTTTCTACCGATAATAATGCACCAGCAAGGTCAACACGTATCATTTGGCCTAAATCACCATCGATATCTATGGTAAATGTGTCACCATTACCACCAACATTACCTTCTAAACCACCAGCATTTCCGCCAAGACCAGTCGGTACGACTAGATTCTTCGCCGAATAGTCAATAACTCGGCCTTGTGCATCTGCTGTATTAATAAGTAATTGGGCTTTTTGAACTTCAAGATTTACTGCAGGCACACCAACCAAACCAGCAAAATCTGTATTACCTTGAACAGTTAACCAAGCAGAACCACTAAAGGGACTGAATACTAATGCCATAGCGAAATCGAGGTCGTCAATCGCAACACCCACACCATCTTCTCGGCTACCAGAGCCCGCGAAAATATCTAAATCAGTATAAGCAAAAGTGAAATAGGTAACATCTTCAACAGAGCCATCACTTAATACCAATGTATCGAATTCAAGGACAACTTCAAAATCATCTTTAGTTTTCAACAAACCATAGGCATCAACTTCAAATTCACCTGCGAAATTAAATATGCTGCCTTTACCTAGAGATAGCTCTCCAGGATTAAAATCCAAATCTAATGAGCCAAAGTCTATAGCTGAAGTATCAAGATCGATTCCAACCAAATCTATTGGCAATTTGTAATAGGACATATCAAGGTTTGTAGCTTCTAACTTAACGCCATCAATACCTACAAAGCCAAAAGAGTCAACATTCCCTTGCATCATTGTCCACTGACGCGATGGGTCATTGCGATCGGTAAACATACCTAAACCAAAATCGATACCCTCAGCTTTAAAACCAAATTCATCGTCTGACTTATAACCAAATCCAACAAAACCAGCTGCATCTTCAGCGGTAAAAGTTAGTGCATTGGCAGAAGTCGTTGTTCCATTATCTAAAGTGATATCTTGTATCGATTTTTCGAAGGCGAAATCCCCCTCAATAGCTAAAACGCCTAATAAATTAACGTTCAGCTCTCCAGCGACTTTTATTGTCTCCCCTTTCATGTCAAACACAACATTTGTGTCTGAAGAAGAACCAACATCAAGACCACCAACTTTTACGCCCAGACCACGGCTCAGTGTAAGAGGGGCTACTGAAAAATCGATTGAACGTCCATTTTTGGAAGAAGTATTAATAACTACTTCCATATCAGTTGCAGACACTTCTAGAATATCAACACCAACGAACTCAACACTTGAGGTAGTTGCTTTTGCACTAATCCAATATTGTTCAGGATCAGTCAACGCAATAGCGACACCTAAACCAAATGAAGCATCTTCTATATCAAAACCAATGCCATCGACACCAGCAAAGAAATCTAAGCCATCTTCTGCAAAAGTCATTAGTGCGACGGCTGTTTGAGAACCATCATCTAAAGTGACATTAAAGAATTCTTGAGAGAGATCGACATGGTAGGTAAAGTCTACAAAATCAAAAGCAGATAGTGTGATATCCCCTTCGATTTCAAACTTCAATTGATCACCATAGCGGAGATCAAAATTAGCGTCAGTGATTGACGCCGTAAAATCAGTTCCTAAATTTAAAGACATATCGAAATCAACGGCAGTAGCGACTAAATCTCCACTTGCAACAGAGAAATCAATATCACCACTAATTTTTACAACATCGAAAATGTTTGCTTGAAGGTTTTTTACACTAAAATCTACTTCAAATTCCCCCAGACTTCCCGTTAAACCATTATCAAAGGTATAGCTGACACCACCTAAATTAACGACTCGTCCAGCAACAACATCTATATCACCATAACTTAACCGTAGTAATGCACTATCAGCGGTAATATCGGCTAAATGTTCTATCCCTGCTGAGAATTGGCCATTTTTAGTCTCTAGACCATAGCCATCTTCATTCCAAATAATCCCAATATCAGCATCTTCTAAACGTACATAAGCAGAACCAACTTCAAGACCAGCAGTAACATCATTACCGACTGCAAAAAGTTCAGTCCCCACTTTAGCAAAACCGAAGTCCCCTTGTAATACAACATTATTAGCTAGGTTGACATTAAAACCATACACAGCAAACGCTATAGTATCCGCTGCGATATCTTGACTAAAGTTATATTCAACATTACCGACTGATAAACTTTGACCTTTTGTAATACTGGTGGAGGAATTTGTAAATTGAACAGCTACAGAATCAAAAGGTAAGAGATTAAAGCCATCGATTTCAGCGGATAAAGCACCGTTGGTTAACTCAAAGGCCATTTCAGTGCCATCAATTAGTAAGCCAAAGTTAGCTTCAGTTAATGATAGTTCAGCGCCATCGACACCTAAAGAAGCACTAACATCGTTACCGACCGCTACTATGCTATCACCAGACTTCTTAAAGCCTAAATCACCACTTAATGTAACAAAGTCAGCTACATTAGCATTAAACCCTTGAACAGCAAACGCCACAGTATTAGCAGCAATGGCCTCATCAAAAGTATATTCGATACTACCAATGGATACTTTACGTCCAGCAGCAATAGACGTATTGGCCGAGGTATATTGGACGTATACACTGTCTGCGCTGATTCCAGCTAACGAGGTAATACTAGCTGAAAAAGCACCATCAGAAAGCTCAAAAGCTGTTTCACCGCCCGCTAGAATCAAACCAAAGCTTGCATCTGTTAAGCTAACACTCGCAACCCCGGCGGCGTCAAGGCTTGCAGAGACATTATTACCTACGGCTATAATATCATTACCCGATTTTTTAAAGGCAAGATCACCTTCTAAACTAGCAAAATCGGCTACCTTAGCGCTAAACCCTTTAACACCAAAAGCGACAGTATTAACGGCTATGTCTTGTTCAAAGTTATATTCGATTGAACCAACATTAATTGTTGTGTCAGCAGCCACGTCACCGATAGCATTACTATACTGAACGATAACTTCTTGCGCCGAAATGAGTTCCATGCCAGCAATACTGGCTGCAAAAGATCCTTGCGTTAATTCAAATACAGTTGAACCTGACCCTGTAATCAATCCGAATGAAGCATCATTTAAATGAACATAATTATCTTCATCTGCTTGTAATTTTACATCAACATCATTACCAACAGCGACAATATCAGCACCGACTTTCTTAAATCCAAGATCACCTGTTAAGCTTGCAAAACCAGCAACATCAACACTAAATCCTTTCACGCCAAAAGCAACAGTATTCGACGTTATCTCTGTATCAAAACTATACTCAATAGAACCCACAGAAATAGTTTTATCAGCCGCTACATTGCCATTCACATTACTATATTGAACAATAACTTCTTGTGCCGAGAAGAGATCCATTCCTGCGATACTCGCATCAAAAGATCCTTCAGTTAATTCAAAAACAGTTGATCCTGCTCCTGTAATTAGCCCAAACGAAGCATCATTTAAATGAACATAACTTTCGTCATCCACTTGTAATTTAGCATCAACATTATTACCAACAGCAATAATATCTGAGTCAACTTTCTTGAAACCAAAGTCACCTTCTAAACTAATAAAATCGGAAACATTCGCACTAAATCCTTTCACGCCAAAAGCAACTGTGTTAGCTGCAATTTCAGCATCAAATGTATAGTCTAAGTCGAAAATACTAATTTTAGTATCTTGCTCTACAGTGGTTGTAGCATTGGTATATTGAACAATGACTTCATCAGCACTTACTCCTGATATACCTTCAATTCCAGCGGCGAAACTACCATTTTTCAACTCAAATGCTAATTGACCATTCGTATCTAAAAGTAAACCAAAGTCCGCATCATTTAAACGAACATAAGCTGAATCACTCCCTAAGTAGGCATCAACATCATCACCCAATATCTGTAATTTCTCTGAATCGCCTTCGCCAGTTTTTGTGAAAGCAAAAGTGCCTGATAAACCAACAAAATCTGCAACATCTAGTTCAACGCTTCCTACTGCAGAAATAATTTCGCCAAGCTCACCATCGATATTTAAATTAAAATCTACACCAGAAACAATTTCTGCTGTCAGCGCATTCGTGCCAGAAAAATCTAATACACTGCCATCTTGGTCACTAGCTTGGTTAACTAAAACCTGCATGTTGCTACCAGCTAATGTAAAGTTATCGACACCATCTAAACTTAATGAGGTTGCGTTAGCCTGTAATGCACTCCAGTTGCGTTTATCAACAGAGTCATCGTCTGTGCGTTCAGTGAATAAACCTAAAACAAAATCTGTTTCTTGTAATTGCAAACCGATTTGGTCATCTGTTCCACCTTCCATACCCGCAAATGCACTTACACCACCACCAGCGATAATAAGTTGGTCAACTTCAATATCATTACCATTACTGTCTTTAACCTGACCAATAGATTTATCGAGATAGAAATCCCCATCAACCTGTAAAAAGCCAAATACATCTAATGTCATGTGGGAGCTAATTCGAGTTAACTCACCTTCAGAACCATCTAGATCTAGCGTGAAATCGCTATCAATACCAGTAGCAACATCTAAATCTGTTATTGCAAAATCAACGACTAAATTAGGATTGATGTCACCAACTAAATCAGTGTTTTTTATAACGGCGCCAACCTGTTCAATACGCAGTTCTGTATTTGCTTCCTTAGTGGTGACATCGACTGATAACATCGATAAGTCAGTACCGGCCAAACTACCATTAAAGTTGATATTCCAAACGCCATCGGCTTTACCAATGACCTGAATATCTACATTATTAATAGATACTAGAGCCGTTAATAATGCTTCTTTTATCTCTCTAGAACCGGCACTAAAATCGATAGCCGTTGTAACGTAAGTTTGACCTGAGTAATCGAGGCTTAATGTGTAACTACCGGTAGAATCAGTTTGAATAGATAATTGTTGTGTCTCACTTATTGCATCTGAAGTAGCTGTTGTAGCCACATCACGTACTAATCCTTCTTGTGTACGTTCAAGAGTTACTTGACCTGTAAAGGCAGTAATATCAACGTTAAGCTCTCCAATGTTTTCTCCACTCAAGGCTCCAGAGAAATCAATACTCCACTTTCCAGTTGAGGTAGTGACATTAAATGTAGCAGTTGGGAAATCGCTGGTAACTGCGGCTAATAAAGCAGATTCAATTTGAGAAGATGTAGCACCAAATCCAAGTTTTTCAGTTGTGTATGATTTACCATCTACTTCAAATGATAAATTCAATTGTGCAGTAGAAGTTGTATCTAATCGTAACTCTTGAACTTCGGTTATCGACTCACTAATTGCAGTTTTAGTTGCACTAGAACCATCATTAATCGTTTCAATTTTAACCGTTACACTTGTTGAAGAAGCAACTTCGATTTTTGGTACATCTTGATACGCCATTGAACCGATGAAACGAAGGAAATAACTCGGACTTGCTGAAGTAGACGATTGGTCAAAGCTAACTTTAACTTTGTTTTTACCTAATGCAGCATTTAATGCTTTTTGCAATGTAGTTACATTATGAGTAGGACTATTTGGTGAAAAATCGATAATAGCGGTTGTAATGGTGCCAATCGTTAAACTGTATTTAGTAAATGATTTACTCGCATTAGAAAAGTCAATACGTTGCTTTTCATTCGCATTAACACCTGTTGTATTATAGCCAGTGACTTTTTCTGCACCGTCATTGATAGTAATAGTACTTACAGTTGGATTGGGAAGTCTTAGAGAGGCTGATAATTCATTTACTGCTTTACCAGAAAGCCCGCCTATAAATTCAATATCGTAACCAGAATTTCGATCTCCATTAATATTTACATTACCAGCTCCAATGCCTGTAAACCCTTCATAGGCCGACATAATAGCTGATAATAGCTGTGCATCAGTTGTTGACGATGTAAATTCAATATCTGTTTTTTGTTGTTCAAAGCCAAGCGTCAATACACCATCGGTTACATCTGTATTTAAATGATATTGAGCATTTTGAGAAACTGGATTTAATGTCACATTATCTTTAGCAGCTTCGCCCTTAGTTACTTCAACTAATTGAGTTATAACTTCAGGAGATCGGGTATTAACACTAATGTCTGAAAAGTCCTGCCCTGATAAATCGCCTGTGAAAGTAAAAATAAAACCAGATGCTAATGAACCTGTAACATTCACATTACCATCAGCATTAGCAATACCAGAGTCAGTTAATAATGTTTCAATTTTACTTTGTATTTCATTACGCACATTTGCGTTGCTACGTGTAAGTGCGATAGCAACAACAGCTTGTTGCCCCATATAATCAAAAACTAATTCGCCTGAAGTTAAATTGGTTTTCAATGCTAAAACAGTGTCTAGCACAGAATCTGCCTGAGGCACAGAATCGCCAGACGTACTTAAATTACGATTAATAGCTACATTTAAATTACTAGCAGAAACCGTTAATCCATCAACACCAACAAATGCTGCGGAAGTAACACTTGATTGCAAAGTCATCCATTTACTTTCTGAATTATTTGAATCAGTCATTAACGCAAGTGCCATGTCGGCACCAGTAAGATCAAACCCAAGCGCATCGTCACTACCAGCATTCACCCCGGCAAATGCACTGACTTGAGATGTTCCTAACGTCAATAAATCTACGTCAACTTCACTACCATCTGATAACGTTACAGTTGTTGTAGTTTTTTCTATAGCGAACGCACCACTAGCGACGAAAAAACCAGCAATATTTACATTTAAATTTGCTGCTCGAATAGCCGTAAAGTCAGCGGCGGTGCCATAATCGATAGAACCAAAACCACCTCCAAAGTCAATGACTTGAAGACCAGTACGATTATAAAATAATTGAAACGTCCCATTCAATGTAACATCAGTTACACCTTCTAATGTTGCATCACCCAACGCATATAAAGCATAGGTAGTCGTCGTAGCATCAACCTCAAAAATGGCCATTGCTAGTTCAGCATTAGTTATTCTTGCATTTAAATCATCAGTTCCCAGATAAGCCATGACATTTTGACCAGTCATCATCATCACTCTAGTGCCACTAGGTTGTGTTAATCTAGTGAAACTGAAATCACCAGCTAAGCCAACAGCACCTTCTATTTGGGCTTGAAAACCAAATACATTCAAAGCCATCAACGGTGAGCCCACTGCACCAGCAGCCATTGATAATGTTTGGCTGACATCACCAACGGTTAAAGTACGACTATTACCATCAGTGTAATCAATGCTGCTGGTATTGTACTGGAAACGAACAGAATCAGCTGACACGGTATCGGTAATAAAACCAGCACCTTCTAGAACAATATTACCTGCAATATCTAATGCAACAGTGGAATCTGATTTGATTAAAAGGGCTAAATCACCGTCAGTCACACCAACTTGGAAATCACCTATTCCAAATAACGCCAAGACCTCATCGCCAAGAACAATGATTTCATCATTGACTTTAGAAAAACCTAAATTACCACTAAATTCAAAAACATCGGCTAATTCAAAATCAACTTGTCCATAAATAGAAAAACCTAATTTTGACAAGTCAAAGTCAAGTGCAAAACCTTCCACTGAAATATCTGGGAATGAGAAATCTGGTAGATTAATATCAAAGAAACTTAATTCTAAATTAGGCAGGTTTAATTTAGGTAATGCCAATATAAAGTCAGGTAAACTTAAGTTTGCCCAATCAATATCTAAGTCGGGAAAAGCAGCACTTAAATTTGGCAAAGTAACATCAGGCCAATCTAAACCAAGTGCTGGCAAGTCGAAATCAAGACTAAAACCAGTTAAATCTAATTTAGGTAATGCAAATATCAGATCAGACAAATCTATATTTGGCCAATCTAAGTTTAGCTCAGGAAATTGAATGCCTAATTTAGATAAAGAAACATTAGGCCAATCTAAATTTAAGCCAGCTAAATGTACCTGTAAATCAGGCCAACTCATATCAGGCCAATTTACATCTAACCCAGGTAAATCGAAATTAAAATCAAGTCCTGTCAAGTCAAGGCTTGGCAGAGCAAACATTAATTCAGGCAATGTTAAATTGGGCCAATCAATATTTAAATCAGGAAAAGTAGCGCTAAACTCTGGTAGTGAGAGGCTTGGCCATGGCATGGTTAAATCAGGAAAACTAACATCGAGACCTGGTAAATTAAGGCCGTCGACGGCAAAAATAAAGTCACTCAAGTTAATATCAGGTAAACCTACATTAGGCCAATCAGCAAAAGCTGTATCGAAACTTGGCCACGATAAAGATACCTCTGGAAATGAAATCGTCATTCCTGGTAATTCAATCAATTTTATAGCTAATAGCAGATCAGGAAGTTTCATATCTTCCCATGTGAAATCTAGATCTGGTAATTCAAAATCTGGTAGTGCAGCGCTAATTGCATCAAAATCAAAATCAGACCATGCAACATTAGGCCATGGCAAATCAAGTGTTGCTAGGTGAGCTGTTAAATCAGGCCAGCTCATATCAGCCCAATTGACATCTAAACCATCAATATCAAAATCAAACTTTAACGCTGGCAAATCTAATCGAGGCAGTGCAAACATAAGTTGCGGAAAAGATAAATTAGCAAAATCTAAATTAAGTTCAGGATAAGCAAGCGTTAAATCAGCTAAAGATAAGTATGGCCAACCTAAATCGACATCAGGAAAACTAATATCAATGTTAGGCAAACCTAATGATGGAAGTGCAAAACCTAATTCAGGCAGTGTTAAATTAGGTAAATCAAGATTTGGCAACAATCCAGCTAAATCTAAATCAGGTAAATTTAAACTGGGTAGTCCAGGTAAACTTAAATCGATATAAGGAAACGACGCTAATGTTAGGTCAATCTCGGGTAAGTTCAGCGATAAATCTAAATTAGGATCTAAATCAAATAAATTGAAATTAAATGGAAGATTTAAAGGTAATAAACTTAGATCACCGATTAAAGGAGTGACACCATCGGCTTCAGTTAGAGCGACTGAACCAACAGTCATCATTCCAATCGCGCCAAATTGATTTTCAATGTTGGTAATGAGGCCTGCGCCTTGTAAGCCAGACAATTTAACCATCGCGCCGCCCGGTTCGCTACCAACAGTTAATGATGTTTCACCATCTAATACTGATAGTAAAATAACATCTTGCGCTGGCTCATCATTAACGATCTCCATAGTCGTTTTTGTAAAACCAAATTGACCAGATAAATTATATGCCACAGAACCAACAGACAGGCCCAAATCTAAATTTGCGCTTACCGCAAAGAAGTCATGAAATTTGCTGTCAGAATAATCAAAATAAGTATTACCTAATGTTTCTGTTACTGCTTCACCAGTCGTATTAAAACCGACACTGATTGAACGAACTTCGTTCACATCTAAACCAGGTAAAGCAGAACCATCAAGCTGGGCAATAGACAGTTCTTGTGCTTGTAAAACTCCAGCAACGCCCCTACGGTCTATTAATAATGCACCACTAATATCATCAACACTAAGGGCTAAACCAGTACTCCCAGCTCCCGCTGTTAGATCTAACTCACCATTTTCAATATCAACTCTAATCTCGTCCATAACAGACGGATTAAGTGTTAAATTGACATCACTTGATAATGTTTGTCCTGCAATTGCCAATTCAGCATGGCCAGATAAGGTTAAGCTACTTTCGCTGCTAGCATTAGCAAGACTAAAATCTCCTACCTTTATTGGGTTCAAGCTCAAATTAAGTACATCTGCCGTACTATCATGAATCGCTTGTGAAAAATCAAAACTTAAGTCTGATGCTTGAAAACTAACATTGTCTAATAAACCACTGCTAGCCGATGCTGCAGTACCTTTTGCAAATACCCAACTTCGATCATCATCCAAATCGTCGGTTACTAGATAGCTTAAACCGAAATCAAAATCTTTTAACTCTAGAGTAAAGACATCATCTATTTCAAAAGTAGCGTTAGCATCAGTTATATTTAGACTCCAAAGAGAAAAGTCTGTTGAGGTGCCTTGGGGATCTAGAAGAGAGTAGTTTAAATCGTAGGTTACTGAAATGTTGCCGCTTGTTTCGAAGCCTGAGAAGGCGAGGTCACCGATGAAATCATATGTAGATGTACTATTGAAATAATCAATATTAAGTAATTCTCCATAGATATTCTGCTGCTCTGTTCCTAATATCTCACCTAAGAATGTTGAACCACTCTCGATTGATTTTGTTATCAATCGCAATTCTGATTCACTAACTTCAATATCAAAATACAAGTCAGTTCCGTTTATGACTAAGCCGTCAATACTATCAAAGCTACCAGCAGACGAACCATAAGTCATGATGCTAAATTCATCTCCAACCTCTGGAATGAAGCCATTCAACAACTCTATACTCAGTGCCCCATCAAACACTAAGTTATTCGCTATATTTATTTGATCGTATTCACTACCTGCCGTCAAACCTGCTAGCTCAATAATGATTTCTGATGAATCTGTGTTCGTCAAACTGTCTAAATTCTGAATGCCAGGAGAATAACTAGGGTTTAATGTCCCCAAATTAGTGACATTAAGATTAACAGAACCACTTCCGCCAAGCGTATCTTGCGCATCTATAATTAACTCACTACCTGATACATAAAGTTCAGTAGTGAGGTTTGCCAAATCAAAAGCGGTATCATCAACCACAAAATCACTGTCTACCGCTGGTCTTTCATAACCAGAAGTTTTTTGCGCTTCTTCATTCAAATGATTGAATTGAGGTAGGGTATATTGCTCAGCAAACGCATCGAGTGGCCCTGTAGGCTCAATCATACGTGTGCTAGCCACCTGCATGGCACCAAACACGGGGTCACCTGAAAGTAAAATTCTAGGTTCAAGTGCTTCGATTTTAAAAGCATTCTTAATTAACTCGGAGAGTTTGGTGCGCTTTTTAAACATGTGATGGTATTCCTTGGCTTGCTGCGTAATTGACGGACGAACTGGTTAAACGTTAAATTCAACTCTAACGCGGCATAATATTACACCTAAATAAAAATAACACTATAATATTTATAGAATTTAAAATTGAAATAATGACATATTATAGTTTTGGTAATGTGATAGTTTCAAATGACAAATGTGAGATTTAAATCTGTTCTTATCATTTATTTTAGCCATAAAAAGCTGCTTACAAATGATAAGTACTAAGTAGGGTCTGGTATTTAAATTACTGATTAAGAACTGCGAAGACTAGTTTTGTTTTTAACAAAGCTCATACGATTTTGCGACAACTTACCAATTTCAGCTAACTGCTTACGTTGCTTAAAATCTCGATGCTGAGCATTAACCTGTGCTCTATTTACTAGGTAAGAAACTGTTTTTTCAGATAACTCGTTATGTATATAAGGTTTTACGGCAAGTAGTAGCATTCTTTGCCACCACTTCAAGTTCAAAAATAAAGGATCTTCAAGGCTTACCATAGGAAATGCACTGCCCAAATTCCCTTGGCGACCTGTACGGCCAAACAATTGCCAATCAATTCGAGAAGAATTATGTGGTTCAAACATTATTACAAATAATCCACCTTGCTTTAAGGCAAATTCTGACACAGCAATATCTGTACCTCTTCCAGCCATATTTGTTGATAGAGTAATTTTTCCATTTTGTCCGGCATTCCCAACTATTTCAGCTTCTTGATCCAAGAGTTTTGCATTCAAAATCTCAAAATCAAAACCTGACTTAATCATATCCTCAGAGAGTTGCTCTGTATCTCTGATTCGGCGTGTGCCGATCAATATAGGCTGGCCTGTTTTATGAATAGACTTAATCAACAACATTAGAGCAGCAGTTTTATCAACCTGTGTGGCGTAGCACGAAAATGAGGCAACCCTAAGCTTGCTTGGTAAGCGAGTTGGCATTTCCAATGTTCTTATTTGATATGTATGATATAGCTCTGCCTGTATATTTTGTAAGGTTCCACTTGCACCAGTGAGGTGGTGATAAGATTGAAAAAAGCCTTGAAAACTCATTTTTTCTAACGTTTTAGTTGGTGATGTCATAGCAACACCAACTCTTGATTCAACAGCTTGGTGTAACCCATAACTCCAAGATCGGCCATGCATCATCCGTCCCGTTGCCTCATCAACCAATACAACTTCACCGTCAACAATGACAAAATGTTCATCTAAATTGAACTTATCTTTTGCTAAAATAGCTTGAGTTATTAAATCTTCTAAACGTCCTCTGTGATGCCAAAGTAAAGGGAAGTCAGAAGTAATTTCAGTTATCTTTTGCTCACCACTAACAGTAAAGTTAACTTCCCAGTCATCTAAGGATAACAAGTAATCTTCATCACTAATTAGGGTATCAATAAAATCACGAGCAATAACAACGGCCTCAAGTAATAAAGGATTTTCCTCTTGAGTAGAAATAATCAGTGGTGTTGTGGCATCATCAATTAAAATAGAATCAGCTTCATCAACGATCACTGAGTGTAATCCTCTCATCAACATCGTTTGTTCACGACCTTGCCATTGAGTTAGAGTCATTCTAACTCTACTAGCTAGACCACCAAACGAAATGATATCGCTCAAATAATCAGCTAAGAATTGTTTAGCCGTTCCATAAACAATCTCAGCTTGATAACGCTGTTTTTTTTCTTCTTGTGACACTTCCTGTTCAATAAAGCTAGCACTCACTTGTGACGCTAAAAATATTGGTTTCATCAATTCCATATCACGTTTAGCTAAATAATCATTAGCTGTAATGACGTGACAAGGCTTTTGACTCCAGCCAAAAATAACAGCTACAATTGCGATTGTAAGTGTTTTTCCTTCTCCTGGAGCCAACTGTACTAGATAGCCGTCAATCATAGCCAACGCACAACTTAATTGAATTGAATAAGGTGTCAAATTTACACTTTCCTCACAAGTATAAGTGACCCAAGCTAAAGCTTTCAGTAAGTTATCTCTGTTCTGGGTTAATCGGCCTCTTCTTGCTAAAGATGAATATTTTAAGTATTGGCTACTAATCTCTTCTTTAGAAACCAATTTTAATGCTTCATAATAAATAACAACCTTCTCAGCCTCTTGATTATAAAGAGATAACTTCTGACTATGTTGCTGACTATTTTGTAATAGATTCCACTGAGTCTCAATCCAAGTCGGAGTTGTTAAAGCTAATTTAGGTTCGTAAAATATACTCATGATTTAAATTTTATATCGCTGTTGCAATGTTTGAGAGATAGATTGACGTAGTTGCCAAAAAGTAGAACGCCAGGGTAAATCAAACATCAACCAGCCTGACAATCCGTTATATAAGCGTAAATCGTTATGTGCAATGTTCGACAGCGGTATACTCACTTCAAAAAATGGCTCAAGAGCGTTCATTTCTCCATTCTTTCCTCTTCTAGCCATAATTGGCCCACCACTTTCCCAGCCTAATGATGCCGATGGTAATTGAGTTTTTCGAAAGGGATTAAATTGTATATTATCGACAAGGATAACATTTTGTGTTTGACCATTTAACCTAATTTCACCATTAGTGATTGGAGTGTTAAATAAGTCTGATGCTTGCTCTTGTGACACCACAGCAACGAAACGCACTTTAAGTACATTATAAATAGTACCAACTGTATCAGCCTGATTAAACGTCGTGCCCATTTTCTTATCAAGCTCTGCTGGTATCCAGATTCCATCAAATGGAGCAATAATACTTAACCCGGATATTTGCTCAATAATTTCAGTCAATTGTTCATTTAAGGCATCTTTTTGCCTACGCAGTGCTATTAAATCAGTTTGAGATTGCTCTAAAGCTTGACGTATTAACCAACCAACCTCAATTAATTGTCCTTCAATCAGAAATCGTTGCTGCAATAAATCCGGATTCTTAAATTGAGCTAATAGATCCCCTTTCTTTACCCATTTTCCATTGCGACTTTGAGCTTGAACAAGTTCACCACTAGATTGAGTAAATAATTGATTACTCTCCTGGGATTGAATAACACCAGGCGCCTTAATATTATAAGGAACAGGAATAAAAGATAATCCCAATAGAATACCAACTATTAAAGAAGAACTAGTTAACCAAGCTCGACTTCTATTTTTACGCAATTGTGGACTACTGCTTAAAAATTTAATTAACTTACCAAGCGGTATAAATACCCACATAAAGAGAGAAATCAACATAATAGCGATGCCTAATCCAAACCATAAATCAGCTGCATACATAGTGATAACAATCACTATGGTCAATCTATATAAATAACTGCCTAATCCATAGAATGTACACCACAAAGCTTCATATTTATTATCAGTAGGTGACTCTGCTTTAACGGTTCCCAATATCCATCGATTAAAATAATACAACCATTGGGAGCTGCTTTTTTGGTATAAATTGGGGATATCTGTTATATCCGACAACATATAATACGCATCAAATTTAAGCAGAGGATTACCATTAAATAGAACACTTGAAACAGAACCAATAACCATCATATTAAATGCAAGGCTATTAATTATACCTGGAGCGGTACTTGCCCAAAAGAGAGCAGCCAGAGCAGCAATAAAGAGTTCAACATACATACCAGCGGCACCAACAATCGAGCGCTGCCTCCGGCTTCTCAAAGACCATGTTTGCGTTGCATCTACATAAGGAAGAGGCGTTAAAACAATAAACATTAAGCCCATTGTATGAACGCCACCACCAAAGCGTTTAATAGCGATAGCATGGCCCATTTCATGAATGAGCTTTAATACAAACAAACCAAGATAAAGTAGTATTAAATTATCCGGCGCTAAAATACCTTGTCCTTGCTGTCGTAAATCTGTCCAATTTGATAAAACTGCATTTCCGCCGAGTATTAATACAATGAACCAAATGAACAGAGCAAATTTACTAAAAATCGGATTTAAGATTCCTGCAAAAGTATTCAGAATATTAGTAGGATTCCATAAAGGAATTCTCAGATACATGAACGCCATCAATTTAGTTAAATGTTCCTGACGTTTTTGTTTACTCTTACGTTCTAAAATGGCTCCATAATCTGACTCTGATCGAAAGAATAATAAATTGCCATGGTGCAATTGAGATAATGTTTGAATTATATCCTCTTGTCCTGGAGCTTCTTCAGGATAAATTTCAATGAATTCTTGCCATACTTGCTCAACACTTTTATTGACAGATAATCGAGAAATGAAACGATACGTAGTCTCTTGTACTCGAAAAAAATTCCCTGAACATGCATCTTGTAAAACATACCAAACTAAACCTCTATAAAGCTGTTTATGAATTTTAGTTGTGGGTAATAATGCCACTTTCAATTGTGCAACTTGATACCAACCTTCACTAAATGTACTAGACATAAAGGTTCCTTTTCATTCCGATTAATGACCGTGGGCTGAATAATAAACATTTAAAATAAGACAATACTATTACCACCAAAACATTAATCGTAACTGATGGTATGATTTTCGCCCTAAAACCCAATAAGGTGCAGCAGAACCTTTATCAATTTTGCCTACTCCTGTCATACCAGGACGCCACCAAGACTGTGCACTATCAATAAACTTAGCTTTGATTTTAAATTGTGCTCCTTTGGACCCTCCATCGTAAGCAATTGGTATAATTTGTTCTATAATAAACGGTAACGGTGATAACGGTTGGCTGACTAATGCATACTCACCAGTATCACCTATTGATATATGGTGGATATCACGCTCATCTACAGCAAGAGTTAAATAAATATCTTCAATTCTTGCTATCTTCATTAAAGTATCGCCCTTCCTAATAGGCAAACCTAATAAGTTATTGCGCTCCCCTTCAATAATAACACCGTCAAATGGTGACTTCACTTGCGTTTCATCGATCATCAACTGTACTCGAGCTATACGAGCATCAATTTGTGCTTTACGAGCTTTCGCAATTTCTGTTTCAATGATTTTGTAACTTGCACGTGCTTTGTCTTCTTCGGATGAATACCTTTGTCTCTCAGCTCCAAGCTCAGTGAGCTGAAGGATTAAATCTTGTTTTTTTAACTCAATTACAATTTGTTCTGAAGTGACATTATCCCCGACATTAGCTAATACAGTTGTAATAACGCCATCTTGAGGTGCACTAATTAACTGAACCCTATCTGTAATTAATTCGCCATTTGATTCAATACGGAAGCTAATTGATCCAAATAATGTCCATAACAAAATCCCCCCTATGAGTAACATGGAGACTTTAGTCCACAACCATTCTTTGCCGAAGAACCAACTTAATTTTTCAGTAGTTTTGAGCTTCAGCTTTTGTAATAAACCGCCACTTTCTTGGCGTAGCATATGTAGACGAGCGCTTAGAACACTCAGAGTAAAGCTTAATGAATTAATTAATGCCTGATTAAACTTTCCGTTCATTTTAATCAATAATAAACAACCAATTGGTTTGCTTTGTGTATCAAAAATAACAAACGTGACTATATCTTCACAAGCCATTGCTCGTTGCAATTGTTGATGTGCTAAAACAATTAACTCCTCATTATCGGAGCCATTTAAATGTATTGTAGTTTGTTGATCTACAGCTTCTTCTAATGCTGCCTCGTATAATTTAACCAGTTCAGTTTTATGCTCAAACCGATCAAAATGACTTATATTTTCGATTGTGACATATTCTCGGTTAACCCATCCCAGAGCCGCTTGATCAACGTCGTTCGAATGAGAAACCAGTCCATTAACTAAAGTGTATCCAGCTAGAGACAAAGAAGACGAAGAATATATATCAGGCAATATAGTTAGCAACGATAATGCTTTATCATTTGAAGAAACAATATTAGATGATTCAGGTTGAAAACTCGGAACATCCGCGAGCATTTGCCCCCTTAAAACAATGTCACTTAAACGATCTTTATTAGCATCTGAAATTTGTAACAATAAAACTTTAGGTTCCTCGGTGGATAATCTAAAACTTAACCAATGCATTTGCTCCTGCAAAGGCTCTTGTTCATGATGGATAGAAAAGCCATTCTTTAATGACCTTACTATCAGTTCTTGTAGCCACGGGGACGGGTCTGCGAGGTTAATATTTGTTACAGCTTGATTAAATGAATCAACACTTTCTGTTGGCTCGATATCAATAATTAAGCTTTTGCCCATTGATAACGATAAAACACTTCCATTTTGAGCTAAACATAGAGTTTTTGATATATTTAAAAAATCTGCCCAAGATAGTAACGGGGAATCTTGAAAACTACGCTTGCGTAATGAACGTAAACGATCAATTAGTTCTGCGATATGAACTTGTGCCATGTAAATAACTCTCTTGGGGTTTATTGTTTTTAAACGTTACGGCTATCATTTATAGGTGACTTTTCGATCATAATATTCAAAAATATATTTGCTTCATCGATAAAATTTTGTATATCTGCTAATCGACAGTACTTAAGTTGCATAGTAAAGCTGTACCAATGTAATAGCCTATCATCTATATCATAAGGGTAATTAGCCAAAAATATATTACGTTGCTCTTCAGTGACCGATTTACTAATTAAAAAACGTAAATCTTTTTCCTTATGATATACACCGCAACGCTCCCAATCTATAAGTGTAATTTTTTGACTGTCTGTCGAATAAAAAATATTATTGTGCCATAGATCACCATGGCAGATGACAGGATCACTATTAGTTTCCTCTAGAACTAAGTTCCAATAATGCTTAAGCATGCTTAACTTATTCTGTTCAAACTTTAAATATTTCTCCATCTCAGCCCAAACTTTATCAATTCCCTTCACATAATAGGATTGAAAATCATTAGCCGCACCAACATTGCTATATATTAGTGGACCAAATTTTTCACCAGAATAACTATGAATATCCCCCATAACGACAGCAAGTTCAGCGAACGAGTGAGGAGATGAAAATTCACTTAACAGCTCACCTTCAGCGTATCGTTCGATTAAACATTTATGATCATAATAAACAATATCAATAAAATAAGGTTTACCATTCAACTCTTGGCGAATACACATAATCGTTTTTAATTGCTGAATACCGATTTTGGGAACACGGAATATATACCTATCGCCTAAGTAAGAAAAACCAATAACAATATTATTAGTTCCTTGATTAATTTTAACATCAATTGCTTTCCACCCAAGATTTTGGGTAATAACTAAATCGAAATGTTCATATATTTCATAAATAAAATGACAAAATTCTTGTTCTGAAGTACTCAAGGCCAACCATTCATCTGTGGGTATTGAGCTATCTGGCTTGTCAAACATACGCGCTCCGTCGTGCGATAAAAACATATAATTAATTTGTTAATTTAAGGTAAATAGAGGCGTTAACTGAGTTCTTTAAACTACTTAAATTGAGTAATAGTTTTTCACATATATACTATTTACGATAACGATGAGGTTTCACTCGGTTTGCCTAGCAACATCTCATCTCATTATTTATCAGGCACCAACGACACGGCGGCTTTTGTGCCGGGCCGCATCAATCGAGCTTGATTATCAACTTTTACTTTTATCTCGACTAAACCACTCGCGGCATCCGCCACCGGAGAGATATAATCGATGACTCCCACCTGCTCGGGTAAGTTAGCGATCCGTATCGGCACCGATGCATTGAGCTCTAAACGCCTAGCCAATGCGTCATTAATATTGAGTTTGATAAAAAGCTCATGTGTATCAACCAATCCGATTAATGGCTCACCGACTCTCGCCCATTCGCCAACATGCTGAGAAACATGCGTGATAACACCACTAATAGGGGCTAACAATTGCCTTTCCTCTAACCGCCGTGTACTGAGTTTATATTCAACTTTCTCACGTAACTTTTGCTCGTTTAATTGCCCCAGTCGACCTCGTGATTGGATAAGTTCAAGCTCCAGCCCCTCAAGCTCATCCAAACTAATTGAACGCGCCGCATATAACGCTTTCGCTGTGTCATACTTGTTTTCAAAAATGCGATGACGTGCCATTAAACTTTCTTGCTCTTGCGTATCTTGAAGTAATAACAAGTAACGTTTTTGCTCTAGTCGCTCAACCGTTTGCTCTAACGTCACAAGCTTTTGGCCTTTTTTTACCGTCACGCCTGAACGTACATGCATCTGATTAATCGGGCCGCTATCACCCATCGCTAACTTTAAGCTTTTCTCTGAATACAAGACCCCTATAACATCTTGCGCAACAGCAGAAGAACAAAATAACACCAACAATAAACAACACACACGAATACAAAACGTCATATAAAGCAACCTATTAAACAACTATCATTAATTGGCAACAATATACCCTTTTAATAACGTCCCGTCAGCTAATGCCAGAGAAACTTTCGCCAGTTCATATTTAACTTGCCCATCGATTAACCGCTGTTTTTCTAAGTTTAAATCATCTTCACGCTCATAAACATCAATAAGCTCACCGCGACCTAAATCAAACTTTTTCTTCTCAGCCGTAAACAGTTCTTCTAAAAGCACAACATTTTCCGTTAGAGATACCATTTCTTGATAAGTCGTTTTCACTTGAAAAAGTTTTGCTCTTAAATCATTTTTAAGCCCTATTTTCACCGCTCTCAAATCTTCTTTTTGTTGACTTTTCTTTAATATCGCCATCGTTTTCTTGGCATTAATACGCTCATTACCACCAATTGGCATCGAAAAATCGAGCCCTACATACCAAGAAGGATGCTCGCTATCAATCGAATCAAAACCACTGAATTCACTCTCCAATTGATTCGTTTTGTAACCCAATTTTAAATCTAATTTAGGTTTTAACTCGTCATCTACAAGCTCAATTTCTTGTTCTTGCATCGCGATATTAAAATCCAACACTTGATAATTAGGCCATGCTATTAACACTTTTTCAAAGTATGTCTCAAAAGGAATTTTTAGCTCAAATGCACTCGTATCGGGCTGTGATACAAGCTCAAATATCGCCCCATCAATATTTTCTGGATTCAAATTAATCAACGTGCTTATCTTATAAATGGCTTCATTACGTGCCTGACGCGCACTGTCATAAGCAATTTTACGTTTGAGCACTTCTGATTTTGCATCTAATATTGAATGTTGAGACCGCTTACCCATTTTAACTTTACGTTTAACATCATTAAGGGTGTTCTTGGCATTCTCTAGTGCCGCTTCTCTCACCGCAATAAAACGCGTTATTTTATACACCTGCCAATAAGACGACGTGGCATCGTATACAACTTTAAGCATTTGGTGGCGATATTGAACATCCACTAACTTTTCTTCAATTTGCGCGCGCCTGATACGCGTTTCAGTGGCCACATTACCAAACCCTTTTAATAAAGGTTGCATGAATTCTAAATTTACTGACGTTGTGAATTCAGAATCACGCTCAGTAGGGTCAATACTGCTTGGGATGATATTATTATTTTTCTCTTGCGCTGAATAACTCAACGTCACCTCGCCGCCCGTTCCAATAATTCGGCGCACACCCAAAGTCAAACTCGTATTAGATTCCATTAAATCTTGCTTGTTTTGCGAGCTCAACGACGATGCAAATTTATCACCAGCTGAACGCTGTATATTGGCATCATCATAGGCAATGTTTGAGAAGAGCTCAGTTTCATAAACACCCTGCTCAAACTTAATCTTCTCTTTCGCTATATTTCTTTGTATATCAGCGTAAACGATTTGTGCATTATTTTTAATTACTTGCTCAACAAAGCTATCGATTGTTAATACCGCACTGACTTTATTCAAGGCAGGCAAAGGTTTATCTTGTGCCAAAACATTCATGGACAAGCTAATTGAAATTAATGCTGTGGGTATATACTTAACGGATGAAAACCAATTCATATTGCTACCTTTATATTAATATGTGACCTAAAATCCTTTAAAGCCACTCTGTATTATTTTTAAATTCAACGAATTATGCTTGCCGTTCACTCGGCAATCACTGTCAATGTTCTTATTTACTTATTTACTTATTTATATCCCCATTGACCGCTCATGTAATGAAGGTCAATGGGGATTGATGAATGATTACCCTATCGAATACTATTGAGTAAGATATCTTCTTCAGTATCTAGAAAATAATCATACACATAGCTATTAACTGATCCACCCAGCACATCAACCTGTCTGTTACCAAATGAGTTAACGATATCAGTCCTTAACAAGTTAATATTACGGTTATTTAACTGATTGTTATCCCATTGAAGCCCTTCATCAGCGTCTTGCGATACTGAGTGCGTACTTAACACAGACTCTTCTAATTGACGTTCAGCGTATGTTTTCAGGGCAGCAGTTTGACTATTAATACCAGAGAAACTTCCTTGCGATAATGATGCTGAACTATGGCTCAAGTAATCATTATTAGCTACACCATAGATATCAGCGTTATTCTCTTCAACTGATTGATGTTCAAGTAACAAACGCTCTAATAGACTGACCGACGATGTCGCTGCCAATGGTGCTTCCCCCCTCACTATATCTGAAGGTAAATGACGATTAAGCGCCAATTCCATCTGAGGTAATGTCAATTTATCATCAGCAATGTCGCTATAATCAGCCTCATCACTTTGCGATAAAAACTGTAGATATATATCATCAGATGCAGTCAGTTCATTGGCTAAATACTGCCCCCCTGACGCACCTGACACTTGCTTAACACTGCCATCAATGTTTGCACCGACAAATACTTGCGCTTTTACTTTAAGTAAGTTTTTCTCTAAGGTCATAGCGGCATTAATAAAGCCAACATCTTGATGGTTAGTTAAATGCCCAATTGAAGAGAAACTTAATGATTTAGCGATAACGTTCGTGGCTGTGCTTGAATCCAAGACAGAAAGGACCTTACCTGCGGCTTCTAACGTAACCAACCCTTGACTCTCTATACGCGCTAGGCTGATGTCGCCCTGGGATGCACGATACTCTACCGCACTATTAGTTGTCACACGACTATCCGCTGACTGTGTAATAGACGCAGCCTTGATGGTCACAGTCGATGCATCCGCATCAATATTAGCCACTTGAGCAAACAAAGCATCACTTGATAAGAGTGCATTAGTATGACTTAGCGTCATAGCTCCTGCCTGCGTCATATTACCTTTAACATCAACCGTCAACGCACCTTGACTCATCGCCATATCAAGCAAGGTTAAATCTTTATCATTAACCAACGTCAATGCTTGCATCGAGGTCGCTGTCGTTAACGTATCTATATGACCATCGATATTAAATGCATGAGTTACAGTGGCAGTACCATCGGTTATTAACGTGACATTATCCGCACTTACTTTAGCCGACTCGCTGTCTTTCAGATGTGCTATAGAGGCTCCGCTAAGGACTAAATCTTTAGCCGATAGAGCCCCAACAGCGATATCCTTAGCATGAATACTTACGGTGCCATTAGCCGTCGCTGAAACGGTTAAATCATCAAACTCAGTGATAAAGATACCAGCACTATTATCGCCAGCACTCAGGGCATGTAATGTGTCAACCGTCGTTGTTAAATAACGTGCACTGTTAGCGATAGTATCACCAGCGTCTAAACGTAAATTACTGGCCGTAACATTCATTACCGCACCTGCGGCGTTAATGAGGCTTCCTTTATCAGCAACAATACTAATGTCTGAGGCTGTTATATTGCTTATTTCTACGTTATTCGCAGCGCTTAACTGTATGTTGCCACTTAGGGCGGCAACCGAGGTTGCACCCAGCATGATTAAGTCGCCAGTTTGAGCCTTAATACTAACGACACCACCTCCGTGCGTTGTTAAATTGGCATTAAGATTAACAGAGTCAGCAGACGTTACTGTTAGGTCACCACTAACGCTTTGAATATTACCGTTGACGATTATGCTATTAGTAGTACTCACGTCAGCCGTATTTAGGCCTCTCATTAGCCTAGCGTTAGCACTTAACGCATCCAATGTTGTTAACGTGATATCACCTTGTGCGCTTTGGATATCAGCATTAATAGTGAGGCTGTTATGACTAGTTACTGCAATATGACCATTACCACCTGCGGTTAACGCGGCGTTAATAGTCATCGCATCACCAGCGGTTAACGTCATATCGCCACCAGTTGTTTCGATAGCGCCTTGCGTGACCAAGGTGCCAGCAGCGGTGATGCTCACGCTCTCTGCCGTGATGTTGCTCACGTCAACGTTGTTACCACTTAAACGTACGCTACTGTTAGTTGCTGTCACTGTGGTTGTGCCCAACATCACTAAGTCGCCGCCCTGCGCGTCCATCGTGATAGTGCCGCTAGTTGCCGTTGCCACGTTGCCATTAAGGCTTATCGCATCAACTGCGGTTAACGTGATATGACCTTGTGTGCTTTGGATATCTGCATTAATAGTGAGGCTGTTATGACTAGTTACTGCAATATGACCATTACCACCTGCGGTTAGCGCGGCGTTAATCGTCATGGCGTCACCGGCGGTTAACGTCATATCGCCATCAGTCGTTTCGATAGCGCCTTGCGTGACCAAGGTGCCAGCAGCGGTGATGCTCACGTTCTCTGCCGTGATGTTACTCACGTCAACGTTGTTACCACTTAAACGTACGCTACTGTTGGTTGCTGTCACTGTGGTTGTGCCCAACATCACTAAGTCGCCGCCCTGCGCGTCCATCGTGATAGTGCCGCTAGTTGCCGTTGATACGTTGCCGTTAAGGCTTATCGCATCAACTGCGGTTAACGTGATATGACCTTGCGCGTTTTGGATATCAGCATTGACCGTTAAGTCACTGCCGGTGCCATTGGCTGATAACAAGATGTTACCCGCGCCGTGCGCGC